>JACCDR011893742.1_pt1 | contig 29329 bp, 25 predicted proteins | sample 7446431 | NCBI WGS metagenome assembly JACCDR01 (sample SAMN15323443, study PRJNA562643) | freshwater metagenome | isolation source: river surface water | place: USA:Blue River Watershed | collected 2017-08-17
GTCACAAAATAGCAGGCAAGGTCTTCGAACCCCTGCCAGCCAAATACAAAAACAACCAGCAGAAGCTGGCCATTTTTGTATTTGCTGGGATACAGGGATTCGAACCCCAATTAACGGTGCCAGAAACCGTTGTCCTACCATTAGACGATATCCCAATGTTTAACTCTTCCGTTGTTCTGCTCTAGCCCAGCTATACTGCCATAGTTAGCAAAAGATTCAAGCTAGAGCGTACACACCTCCTTATCTCTTGAGGATACTCCAACCACAGAGCCCTGGCCCCACCTTTGTATAGTGGAGGTGAATGATAGCCGTATTGCGGAGTGTCAGAATGCGCCAAAAGCCTAAAACAGCCTCTACAAATGTGAGACGGCGATCAAGACAGAGGTGTTCAACGAAGATGTTTGTGAAGACGGAATGCGAGACGACGACCACTTTAGCGTCTTCAGGTAAAGTCTCGAGATACGCCTGCGCCCGCTTGATACGAGTGAGAAACTCTGGATATGTCTCGCCCTGGTTGTGTGGCCAATCGAAGAACCAACGCACGACATACCAGAGCGTCGTAACTCCAAGATACCGTGCACCGACGAGCGTGAGGGGTCGACGCAGCTCTTCAAAGTCAGCGTGGGTCTCAGGTATGAGAGGAACCGCTCCCGTAATGATACGAGTGGTCTCTACAGCACGGAGTTGAGTGCTTGTGATGATATGGGTCGGTTCAAGCACAGCTATCTTCCCCGCTATCGCCTCGGCCTGTGCCTTACCCACCTCGTTGAGCCTCGTCTCAGGGTGCTGGTAGCGCTGCGCTACATTGCCATCGGTCTGTCCATGGCGAACAAAGAATACATCCATACGTTACGCTTTCGTGGTTACATCAATAATAGCTATCTCAAGCGGCAAATGTGGTAGTGGTGAGAAATTAATCTCCTGGGTCGCAGTGAGGAAGCGGAGCAAGAGGTGTGAATTCACTGGCGACGTCTTTGCTCCCGCGAGGGTCGTTATAGTCTCTCGCGTATCTTGGGCAAAGGACATAAGAAGCGTCTCTGCGTTCTTCGGCTGATGACGCACGAGAATAACCGCCCGCAGTGCCTCAAGAAGAAGTCGAGCGAAAAGTTTCATATCTGCATGCGAAGCTACAGCTTCATGAAGTGCATCAAGTGCCGCTTCAGTATTACTTTCACCAAGTGCCGTAATAAGAGCCCGGAGGGTGGCCGTACGTGGGGCGCCGATGATGGCCGCGACTTCGTCCACACTCCCTATTGTGTCACCAGATGCGAGTATCACCTTCTGCGTGACACCAAGCGCATCACGGAACGAACCATCAGCGGCGATAGCGATAAGATCAGCTGCTTCCGGAGGAAGTTTAAAACCTTCCTGCTTCGCTACATCAGTCACAGTTGATGCAAGAACCGCCCGTGACGGCGAACGGAAACGGAAGACCTGGCAACGAGAAAGAATGGTATCAAGAAGCTTTTCTTCTTCAGTCGTAGCCAGGATGAAGACGACGTGAGCTGGTGGTTCTTCGAGTGTCTTTAGGAGAGCGTTGAAAGCTTCCTTTGTGAGCATGTGCACCTCATCGATGATGTACACTTTGTATTTCGATTCATACGGTACGGTATGAACTGCTTCTTTGAGTTCACGGATGTCATCGATACCACGATTCGAGGCCGCATCTATCTCATAGAGGTCAACACTCGACGTACCAATTTCGCGTGCAAAGATACGAGCGAGAGTGGTCTTGCCAGTGCCACGCGTCCCCGAAAAGAGGATGGCATGTGGGATTTCTTCCTTCTTAATAGCGCCTTCGAGAACCTTAACGATATGGTCTTGGTCACGCACCTCCGCGAAGGCTTGTGGCCGATACTTACGATACAATGCTCCGTGTTCTGTCATGGCGACTAGTATACCAGATTATTTGAGTGTGACCTTGGTCGCTACAAAATCACGCAAGAGAGCGGTATCAGCCATCAAATCATCACTTCCCAAAATGACATAGCCGACAACTCGTGAGTCAGTACCAAATGATTCTTCAAAGAGTGCAACAAGTGTCCGGTTGGCTGCTTCGGTGAAGCCGTGCTTGCCGCCACGGTATTCGGGCGCAAGAACCGGACTGTTATTCTGCCAGGCCGTGTACGGACCGGCACGCTTAGTCAGACGAGCAATATCAAAGAGGTGTGGCTCTGTACGATACAAGGTGCTCGTGAGGTGGGCGAGGTCGCGCGCAGAAGCACGATTTGCTTCTGAAAGACCAGAAGCATCACCGAGAGTAACAGAGGGTGCCCCGAGCTCAGCTACGTATCCGTTCATACGCCGGATTATGTCACCACCACTCTCACGCTCAAAGACCGCCGCGGCATCATTTGAAGATTCAAGTAAGAGTGGGAAGAGGAGTTCGCGTGCTGTATATGTCTCACCAGCCTTAAGCCGACCAGCCCGACCATGCGCATCCACATCAGCGGTAGTGACGGTATACGTATCATCAGGCGAAACGGTACGAAGAACAGTCGCAGCCGTGAGAAGCTTCGTCACCGACGCAATTGGCAAGATTATGTCGCTATCCTGACTTGCCAGTATGACACCTGTCTCAACATCGAAAATAACGTACGCTGAGGCAGCCAAAGTTGGTGCCGTATCAGTGACACCAAGTGTCTGTGGTGTATAGGTAACCGTCACCGGCCGATCAGTCGACGCCAGCAGACTCGAAGCCGCCATGATAAGGACGACTGCACTGACAATAAGCACCTGGTATGGCCGAAATAAGCTCCACATAGTAGTACCTCTATGGTACCGCACAGAGCCGGTGATTTGCCACCAGAAACGAAAAAGCCGTGGACAGTCTGTCCACGGCTTTTTCCTTTTCCATAAGAGTTACTTTGCAGCTTTCTTTGCGACCTTCTTTGGAGCCGCCTTCTTAGCTGGAGCTTTCTTAGCAGCAGCCTTCTTTGGTGCAGCAGTCTTTACGAGACCTTGCCAATGACCCTTCATTTCTTTCTTGAAATCAGCAAGTTCAGTCTTTGAAGCACTCTTAGCGGTAGCATACGTAGCCACTGCCGCCTCGACGAGCTTTTCATAATCTTCCTGGGACATTTCCTTGGCTTGCTCGATACCTTCGAGCACCTCTGCCTTGGCCTTAAGCGCCCAACTCTTCACCGCCTTGCGGTTCTTGGCAGCATCCTTGCTACCATAGAGGAGGAATCCACCAGCAGCAGCCGCAACGGCAGCGGTAATACCAAGACCGATGCTGAGTGCCTGCTTGCTAGAGATTGCTGTCTTCTTCGTCTCCTTCTTCATTGCCATATGATTTTTGACTACGACTGGTAAACGTGCGCTTTCGCTTGGTGGTCTTCTTAGTCCCGCCAAAGAAAAGACTGATAAGCCGAGACACGATGCCACCTTCCATAATCGCTTCCCGGAGATGTGAGAGATCCTCCGCGATGACCTCGCTCCCCTCTTCGATACGAGTCAAAATGGCGCGTATCGATTGCATGATCTTGATGAGGTGATAGAGAACAACACAGACGAGGATACAGAAACACACGGTCGCGATACTCGCGATTATAAAGAAAATATTAGCGTGCAAAATCTCGTTCATCAGTCTTAGTGTAGCAAGTATTGAAACATCACGATATGCCACGGGTGGAAAACTGCCTGTAAATCTTGCTTATACGTGCTCGGCCAGGAAAGCTTCGACAATCGTGCGTACCTCGGCGGCATCCTGCGTCTCCATGAGTCGTCCACGTAATTCCGCCGCACCCGGAAAGGCTCCTACATACGCCTTGAAATGCTTCTTCATAGTAGCAAAGCTCTTGTGCGGCAACAGCTTCACGAAAAGTTCTGTGTGTTCAACCATAACCCGCAGACGCTCCGCGAGCGTTACGTACTCTACCCCGTCTTCACTCGTATCAGCCGACACAATAGTATCGCGATCGACCCCATGGGTGGGAAGTGCACTGAGCTTCATAGGAAGTCGCTTGGTCGGATGAAAGAACCATGGGTTACCAAAGAGGGCTCGTCCCACCATCGCTCCATCGGCACCCGAAGCGGCGAGCTTCGCAAGACCGTCAGCACGCGAGAGCACATCTCCGTTGCCGATGATGCGCGTTGGTACCCCGAGTGCATCACGAAGAGCAACAGCGTCTTTAATACGCTCCCAGCGCGCTGGTACTTTACTCAGATCCTTGCGAGTACGCGCATGGATGGTAAGTGCTGCGGGGGCTGTCGCTAGAATATGTGGAATCCAGGTTTCGAGTTCATCCTGGTTATAGCCGAGCCGAGTCTTGACCGAGACTGGAATACCGTCCTCCTCCCCCATCTTCGCTCCACGCTTGGCGGCCTCGATGATAGCCACCGCCACCTCTGGCGTTTTAATCATCGCTGCACCACACCCCTGCTTCTCAATAGACTTATCTGGACAACCCATATTGATATCCACGCCATCGAAGCCAAGCTCACGGCAGAGCCGGGCCGCATACTCCATATGCAGGGGGGTACTCGCGAAGAGTTGCGCAACAATGGGACGCTCCTCGTTTGTATAGATAAGATCGGCCATGAGCTTCGCCTTCCCTTCCGGAGTGGCGCGTACCAGCCCGTCAGCAGCGACGAACTCCGTCCAAGTGACGTCAGCACCACCCTTAGTGCCATTAGCTCGGGTATGAGCACTGTACTTCGCGATTAGCCGACGAAAGGGTGCATCAGTAACATCCGCCATCGGTGCGACGACGAGAAACGGGCTCGGGAGATTTTGCCAAAAATTCATAGCGCTTTGTTGTAGCACATTTACTACAGAAGTTGAACTAACTTAATCTATTCAGCTTCAACCGCTTCAGTTCCGGTCGCAGTTGTGGTGGCGGTCTCCGCTGTCATTTCATCAGTCTCATTCACAAATACTTTACTACCAAAACGAAGGTCAATGTACTGAAAGTTGCCTGGTGCAAGATGAGCAAACTCAGTCGACTGTCTGATTGTCATAAGGTAACTCAGAGTCTCTGTTCCACTTTGGTTTAAGGTGGCCTTAAGTTCACCCCCTTGAGCTAAAGTATAGAAGACATCGCGAACACTATCGACTTCAACCGTCGCCACATACCAGCCAGTCTTACCGAGCTCGTTCACAAAATCTTTAATTGCTTGATAATCGACGACCGAGAAAGCCATTTGTCCACGCTCTGGCGTATCTTGGAGCGTGTAGTAGCGAAGCAAACTTCCACCAGTAAGATGTGGGGCCGAACCAAAGGCATAACCCGTGTCATCAAGAAATAAACATTCGGTAGATTCTTTATCGGCACACCAGAGAGCATCCGGATAGTACTCTTCGTAAGAGATAGAGAGAGTGTGACGGTTAGTCCGCTCTATCACCGGATTCTTGATTCTATCCACTCCAGATACCGCAGCTACAACCTCTGCTTCTGGATACGTGTACGTGAAGCGACGTGGAATAAGTCTCAGATAGTCTCCTTCAAGGACCGCATCCACCTTAGCCGCCACTGCCGCTTCATCGATAGTTGAACCTCCGGAAGCCACAACAGTCGTAAGGGTGAAGGCAGGTAATCTTGTCACTGTACGCACACCGACAACAAGGAGAGCAATCGTCGCAAAAATAATAAAACCGAGGAGAAATTGCTTCACCAGGAGAACCGTCGCAGGACTCGGTTCGCGAAAGCGCGGCTTTTGCTTAGGGCGTGGTTTCATCGTCAACCATGGTACCACAACGCCACCGTAGGCGGTGGCGTAAAACACAAAGCGATACGTCGACTAGTTGATTATATCCTTGCCCATGTACATCCGGAGAACCTCTGGGATGACGATACTGCCATCAGCCTGCTGGAAGTTCTCGATAAGTGAGACGAGGATGCGGGGCGCGGCAACGGCAGTATTATTGAGTGAGTGAGCATAACGGACCTTGCCTTCAGCGTCACGATACCGAATGTTGAAGCGACGAGTCTGGAAGTCATGGAAGTACGAAGCAGAATGAGTCTCTCGGTACTTACCTTCCTTCGGTACCCAGGCTTCGATATCGTATTTCTTGACTTGACCCTGGCCGATGTCTGCGCCGCAGTTGAGAACGACGTGATATGGGATACCTAGACTTTGCATGAAGTCTTCAGTGTTCTTTGTGATTTCTTCATGCCACTTCACACTCTCCTCATGCGAGGCTTCACAGATGACGATTTGTTCCACCTTGTAGAATTCATGGACACGGATGAGTCCTTTTACATCCTTACTGTGACTACCCGCTTCACGGCGATAGCACGGTGAGAACGCCAAGAACTTTACAGGAAGTTCATTCACATCGATCACTTCGTCTGCATAGTACCCCATGCCCGGCACTTCACTCGTACCAATGAGATAGTCATCATCCTGTGTACGGAAGACATCATCAGCATCATTCGGAAGATGCCCAGTACCATAAAGATTACTCTTGCGAACAATAGTTGGTGGAATCATTTGCACGAAATCTCGCTGACCAAAGAAGTCATTGGCATAGTTCCAGATAGCCCACATAAGCTTAGCGCCATCGCCGAGAAGGTAGTAGCCACGGAAGCCGTGTACTTTAGCACCTCGTTCGAAGTCCACCATCTTATGCGCGAGCATAATCTCAATGTGATCCTTCGGTTCGAAGTTAAACTTTGTCTGTTCACCCCAGGTGCGAATCTCGACATTGTCAGCATCACTCTCACCGTCTGGTACCGTCATATCAGGAATATTCGGCACCTGAAGCATGAGTGCCTGCCACTCCTCCATTACACTCTTTAGCGCTTCCTCCTCGGCCTGCATTTCGGCTTTGAGAGCTTGCATACTCGTAATGAGACTCGCGCGACGTGCCTCGTCAGCCCCCTGAATCTCAGTTGAGACCTTATTCTGCTCAGCTTTCTTGGTCTCGAGTGAAGTCATCCGCGAGCGTCGTTCGTCATCGACCGCAATGAGACGGTCAATATCAACGCGTATTTTCTTCTTCGTTGCCGCCAACTTTACAAGATCGGCATTCTCACGGATGAATTTGATATCTAACATACAAAACAATTATAAAGGCGATTATACCGCACTCTCACTAAAAAGGTAGAAACGAGGACTGCTATACTTATGTATATGTCCTACGAGATACGCACTCTCGGGCTAACCGAGTTTCCACCCCTCCTTAACGAACTACCTGACCCACCCAAGCAACTCTACGCCGTTGGCACCCTACCACCACCGTCACTCCGTCTCGTGGCCGTAGTCGGCTCACGCCAATACACAAGCTACGGCAAACAAGTTGTCGAACATCTCATTGCGGGTCTTGCTGGCTACCCGGTTGGTATCATCTCTGGGCTTGCGCTTGGTATTGATGCTCTCGCGCACGAAGCAGCGCTCAAGCATCATCTCTACACCATGGCCGTCCCAGGTAGTGGTCTTAGCGAGAATTCTCTCTACCCCGTCCGTCACCGCGCACTCGCCAAACGTATCGTGACTGCCGGTGGCGGTCTTCTCTCGGAGTTCTCACCCGAAACGCAAGCGGCCACCTGGACCTTCCCACAACGCAATCGCATCATGGCCGGACTTACTCATGCCACCCTCCTTATCGAAGCAGCACCTCGCTCAGGCACCCTCATCACCGCTCGCCTCGCCGCCGACTACAACCGAGACCTCCTTGTTGTACCCGGAAGTATCTTTTCAGAGACAAGCAAGGGTACACACCAATTCCTCAAGCTCGGCGCCACGCCTGTCACAGAAGCGAGCGACATCCTTGCCGCTCTTGGTATTGAACCCAATGAAGAAACCATTCAGTCATCGCGACCGACCCTCACCGCTCTTGAGGAGAAAGTAATTACCCTCCTGCGCGAACCCCTTAGTCGCGACACCCTCATTCGTGAGCTCAACCTCCCAGTCACCGAAACCTCTGCACTCCTCATGCAAATGGAACTGGCGGGGTATATTACCTACGAGGCACCACACTATATTTGTAAGCTTTAAGTACAGTTATACCTGACGATAATTTGACAGATATCCAGAATCCTAGTATTTGTTACAGAACTTCAAACCCATGAGTTACACCCTTGTTATCGTCGAGTCACCGGCCAAAGCAAAAACTATCGAGAAATATCTCGGCAGTAATTACCGTGTCCTTTCATCGATTGGTCATGTTCGTGACCTCCCTAAGAGCAATACCGACGCCGTCGATATTGAGGCCGGCTTCGTGCCGCGCTACATCATCTCGCCCGGTAAAGGAAAGGTTATTGAAGGCCTCCGCAGCGCTGCCAAGAAGGCTGACGAAGTGCTTCTCGCATCCGACCCCGACCGAGAAGGTGAAGCTATTGCCTGGCATATTGCTGAGCTCGTGAAGGATGTAAACCCTAACCTGAAGCGTGTCGCCTTCAACGAGATTACCGAGAACGCTGTTCGCCAAGCCATTGCCGAACCTCGCGATCTTGATATTAACCTCAAGGAAGCCCAGGAGGCACGTCGTGTCCTTGATCGTTTGGTTGGCTATGACCTCTCTGGTCTCATCTGGAAGAAAGTTCGCTACGGACTCTCAGCCGGTCGCGTCCAGTCTCCCGCTCTTCGTATTCTCATGGAACGCGAGCGTGAAATTCGTGCCTTTATTCCTGACGACTACTTCACCCTCACCGCCAACACCCAAGCCGGTAAGATGACCATTCCATTTGTCTGTGGTGAGGAACCTACCGAAGAAGCAGAAGCAAAGCGTATCAAGCAGGTCGGTGAGACACACCCGTGGCAGATTACTGACCTTAAGGAAACAGAAGCGAAACGAGCTCCTCGACCACCCTTCACTACTTCTACCCTCCAACAAGTAGCATCAACTCGTCTCGGCTTTTCACCATCACGCACCATGGGTGCCGCTCAGAAGCTCTATGAAGCTGGACATATCACATATATGCGTACAGACAGCACCACCATCAGTGCTATTGCGCAGAAGCAGATTATCGCTCTCATCTCGAAAGACTATGGTAAAGAGTATCTCTCACCTCGTCAGTACAAGACGAAGAGTAAGTCAGCTCAGGAAGCACACGAGGCCGTTCGTCCTACCAACTTCGCCAAACACAGTGCTGGTAGTACGGCCGACCAGAAAGCTCTCTACGAACTCATCTGGAAACGTGCAGTTGCTTCACAAATGACCGAAGCTGTCATGAAGCGTACAAAGCTCATTGCCAATATAACCGGCGATAGTATTCCTGATTTCGCCGTGAACGGATCTCGCGTCATCTTCGACGGTTGGCTCCGGGTTGATACCGGTGCCCGTGGCGAAGATACAGAAGTGCCAAAGCTCGCCATTGGTGATGCTCTCACCCTCACATCTATCGATATCGAAGCCAAGCAGACGCAGCCACCAAGTCGCTATACTGAAGCTGGTCTCATCAAAGAACTCGAGAAACGTGGCATCGGTCGTCCGTCGACCTACGCCTCCATCATGAAGACGATTACCGATCGTGGCTATGTCCTCAAGGAAGGCCGCACTCTCTTCCCGACTGACACCGGCGACGTGGTTTCTTCATTCCTTGAACAGCACTTCAGCGAATACATTAGCGACACCTTCACGAGTGAAATGGAAGATGAACTCGACGAAATAGCCGAAGGCAAGCGTACGTACGTTAAGACACTGACTGATTTCTATACTCCGTTCCATACGAGTGTCGAAGGTAAAGCTGACATTGAGAAACTCACCAACCTAGGACCTGGTCCAAAGCAATTCCCATGCCCAGACTGTGGTGCTCCGATGATTATTAAGCTCGGTCGTTCCGGCACCTTCCTTTCCTGTGAACGCTTCCCAGACTGTAACGGGGCACGTCTCATTGATGGCAGTGAGATGAAACCAGATGCACCACTCGGTCTCCATCCAGAAACAAACGAACCGGTATATATACTCAAAGGCAAGTTCGGTCCCTATGTCCAACTTGGCGAAACGCCTGAAAAGAAGAAGGGTAAGAAGGCAGTAGCGCCGAAGCGTGCTGCTCTCCCTACCGGTGTGAAGCCTGAGGATGTCACGCTCGCTGACGCGCTCAAGTACCTCACCCTCCCGCGTGAGCTCGGACCACACCCGGTAACTGGTGAACCGATTGTTGCCAACACTGGCCAATATGGACCATACCTTGCTCATGCCGGTGACTTCCGCTCACTAAAGGGCGCTGACGACCCGTACACCATTACCTACGAACGCGCTCTCGCTATCTACAAAGAACCTAAGCAAATGCGTAAAGGCGAGAAGCTCATCGCTGAACTCGGCGTCAACCCAGCCACCAAGAAACTCATCAATGTCTTTGAATCAAAGTCAGGTCGCTACCTTAAGAAGGGCTTCAAGCGTATCAGTATCCCCGACAACATCAAGACCGAAGACCTGACTATCGAAGTTGCTATTGAACTCCTCAAACAAGGGTAGACTTGTATTTCCAATTACTTCACCTACAATGAAGTAATGAATGTGAAAGACATCATCGTGAAGATGCAGGAACCGACTGACGCTGACAAAGCGCTCATTGAGTCTGCATATGCCTTCGCTGAGAAAGCCCACGCTACTCATAAGCGCTATTCTGGTGAACCATACCTCGTTCATCTTGCTGAAGTCGGCAAGAAGCTGGCTGAAATGGGTATGGGAGCCCGTACTATTGCTGCCGGCCTCCTCCATGACACAATCGAAGATACAGAGGCTACCCCTGAGGAAGTTCGCGAGAAGTTTGGTGACGAGATTCTTTTCCTTGTCGAAGGTGTAACCAAGCTTAGTTCTGTCCGCTACTACGGAAGTGATAGACACAACGAGAGCCTCCGCAAACTTTTTGTCGCTACCTCTCAAGATATTCGTGTCCTCATCATCAAGCTGGTCGACCGTCTCCACAACATGCAGACTCTCCAGCATGTGCCAGCCGAGAAACAGCTCCGCATCGCCCGTGAGACACTTGAGGTATATGTTCCTGTCGCCCACCGACTCGGTATGGGTAAAATCCGTAAGGAGCTCGAAGATCTTGCCTTCCCTTACGTCTATCCCGATGAATATGAGCGGGTGTACAAACTCCTCGAATCCCGCGCTGGCAAGTCAAACGAGCTTCTCGAACGTGAACGAAAAGTCCTCCAGAAGCGCCTCGCTGAGATTGGTCTTCTTGATTTTAATACTTCTTACCGCGTCAAAGGTCTCTATAGCCTCTACCACAAGCTCAAGCGTAAGGAGTGGGAGATTAACGCTGTCTACGACCTTCTTGCCATGCGTGTCATCGTACCAACAGTTGAGGACTGTTATCGTGCACTTGGTATCATTCATAAGCTCTGGCGCCCCCTCCCCGGACGCGTTAAGGACTACATAGCCTTTCCCAAGCCCAACGGCTACCAGTCACTCCACACCACCGTCACTACCCAAAACGGCGTCATTCTTGAGATCCAAATTCGTACCCGTAAGATGCACCACGAATCAGAGTTTGGTATTGCTTCACACATCACCTACAAAGAGCCCGTTGTCACCGGTGAAGCAGTCGAACAGCCATCGCGCTTTGCCAGCCTCATACCTGCCCTCTTCCGTCCATTCACACGACGTTCGGCTGATGCTGAGATTAAGAAAGTAACGCAAACACCCCACCGTGACAAAATACCGCGTTGGATATCCCAAATCGGCCAAGTCCATGCACAGGAGAAATCCTCAACCGAAGAATTCGTCGAAGATATGCAGAAAGACTTCTTCAGTAACCGTATCTTCGTCTTTACCCCTATCGGCGACGTAGTTGATCTACCAGTTGGCGCTACACCAATAGACTTCGCCTACGCCATTCACTCCGAAGTCGGTGATCGCACTTCAGGCGCAAAGGTAAACCGCAAACTTGTCCAACTTGATACCGAACTTAGAAACGGTGACATCGTCGAGATAGAGACTCGCAAGTCTTCTCATCCAACCAAGAAGTGGCTCGACTTCGCTCGCACCTCACTCGCTCGTCGTCGTATCCGCGCCGCACTAGAAAAAGAGACTCCCTAGCGGAGTCTCTTTTGTCTACCAAAGACAGAGTTAGATCGTAAAGTGACGAATCGAGTACAGATCACTCTCGTCTTGCTGTGGTGTTACATCGCTACTATTTACTGGAGTTTCAAGCGGTTGTTCTTCTGTAGCTGGGATTTCGGCGACTTCAGGCATAAACGGCGCTACGGCTTCAGTAATGGTTTCAACTGCTACTACCGACCCTTGTGGCATCTCTCCGGGCAACGTAACGAGTTCTTGCTCAAGTGGCAATTCACTTGAGAGGTCAAAGCCTGAGACCATTGGTGCTGGCTCTTCAGGGCGCGGCTCCTCAGTCATCAGTGCCTCATCAGTTTCATTCATGAGCTCGTCTTCACGACGTTCCGCCATGATTGCTACATGAGACTCATCGTGAGCTGGTTCTACCAAGTCTGACATATCAGCGGTAGCTACTACCGCGGCCGCAAGTGGCGTGTTGGCGATAAGTGTATCAAGCTGTTCTTTCACTGCTGGACTATGCTTCATTTCGATACCATCAGCCTTCATTCGAGTAAGCATCGACTCGAGGTCTTCCACTGAGAAGTAGTCAATTGTGAGACGTCCGCCGTAGTCAGTCTTCTGAATCTGAACGCGAGTGCCAAGCGTCTCCATGAACTGCTTCTCCATCTCAATGAGTTCGGTATCGAAGTTATTCGGATCCTTCTTACGTACCTTATCTGTCGCTATCTTGCGTACAATGCGTTCGACTTCACGGACCGACAGCTTCTTGAGGAGAATCTCACGGAAGACAACATCCTGCTCCTCAGGACGATCGTTGAGCATAAGAAGTGTTCGCGCATGACCTTCAGAAAGCTCCGCCTGACGCAGCGCCGAGAGCATGTAGTCAGGGAGTGCAAGAAGACGAATCGAATTCGAGACATACTCACGGCTCCGACCCACCTTCTTCGCCACCTGTGAATGTGAAAGTCCGAACACGTCAGCAAGCTGCCGAAATGCGAGCGCGCGATCAACCGCATTAAGATCTTCGCGTTGCAAGTTCTCGATAATAGCAAGTTCGAGTTTCTCTTGTTCACTATCTTCACCTTCACGAATGATGACTGGTACTTGGGAGAGTCCAGCAAGCTTCGAGGCGCGAAGACGACGTTCACCGGCGATGAGCTCGTACTCGGTATAGAAAGTACCGTCTTCACGTTCAATCTCCTTGCGCGTCACAGTAAGCGGTTGGAGGATGCCGTACATACGCACCGACTCAGCAAGCTCCCGAAGCTTCATTTCATCAAACTCACGTCGCGGCTGGAACGGATTTGGAACAATCTTATCTACTTCTACCCAGTATATTGAGTCACCCTGAAATGCCATAGTTTGTTTAAATATAATTACCCCCGCGGATTCCCATCCGCTTGATACCGCCATTCTAACATAGTCGCTAGAAACGCCTGTTTATAACTTCCCAGATTTCTGCTAGACTGGTGCGCACTTGCCTCGGTGGCGGAATTGGTATACGCGCACGACTCAAAATCGTGTGTCGCAAGGCATGAGGGTTCGACCCCCTCCCGAGGCACAAATAAAAGCACCCTTTAAGGGTGCTTTTATTTGTGCCTCGAAGAAAGTACTAAATAGCACTTTCGTGAAAAAAGGGGGTCACAAGCCGATATGAATAGATTATACAACCTTCACGTACTTCCGGTGGATAGAGTCTCTTTTCCACATAATACTCTCAAGATAAAAGTGACACATACCAAAGAAGATAATGACAGAATATCCCAGCTGCATTCCATCTGAGAAAGTGCGCATAACATACGCCAACAAGAAGGCAAGGCTCGGTACTAAAATTATGACCGGCAGAGATATTTTTGTAAAAATGCGATACAGCCAGTTATGTGCATCTTCTGTATTACGATTCTGGTCATGATTGATATAAAAAGCAAACGCACTAATATCATGAACAAATCGAAACGCTAGAATAGAGAAGAAGATGTACCCATTAATGATGAAGAAATATCCCGTAAGAAACAGTAGGGACACAAGAAAAACATACAATCTAACATCTTTGGTAGAGCACCAAATCTTTGCCAGCATGACACAGAAGAACAAACCTGCTCCCACCAGCACAACCGGCGATATGTACGAGACTACTTGATCAGGAAAAGTATTTGGGGCAAGAATATACACGTACACCACCGAAATGAGAAAAAATGAGAGGTACGTCCATAACTTATGCAGCAGGTCAGGTCGAGCCCCAAGAATTAGAGCGATACCCGTTTTTTGCTTGATACCATGCCAGACGTCATTGATAAGAAAGAAGGCTAACCCTAACTCATAGTTAACATACAACAGGAGTCCAGTTGCAATCAGTACAAGTGGCAGGTACAGGAACAAATGCTTCTTATAATACTGAATGTACTCACCATCAAAAAAGCTAAAGAAGCTTGCCATGATATGTGGCAAGTTAAAAAGCAGTATGAATAGAGGAAGTAATAGAGCCTCTACACCCAGATACGGCAAGAAACGAGACTCCAAATAAAACATGTCCACCAGGACAAATACTACGAGCACCGGAAGAATTAAATAGACATACAGGAGTAACTCTTTTGGAATCGCTTTTATCTGATTTTGGTCTGATACTCCATGCGGCATAACTACAATAAGATTTCCTTAATTCGACCACGACAGATAGTAGTACTTGAGACAGAAGACTTCACCCGGCACAGGAATTTTATGTTTTCAACAACGAAAAGCCGCCGCAAGGCACGGGGCTTTCCGTGCCTTGCGGCGGTTACGTGACCGGGAGCCGGTCGAGGATTTGCCGAAGCATATCCATGACCATCAACATGCCCCCTACGTAGGAGAGGATGGCAGCAAGTACCACCATCTTCTGCGCCATGGTGAGCGTCTGTGAGAACACCCCCCCACACAAAGAGCATGAGTATGCCGAAGACGAACGCCACAAACGGAAAGGCTTGAGTCATGACTCCTCCAGCTGTGTTGAACAAGCTCTTAAATAAGAGCATACATAAAGTCAATTGTCAATTATCCTCTCTATGCTATAGTCAGTCTCATGAGTACGGATAGAAAACCTAAAATCATCGCTATTGTCGGTCCGACCGCCTCTGGCAAGACGGCACTCTCGCTCGCCCTCGCGAAGCGCTTTGATGGTGAGATTATCTCCGCCGATTCAAGGCAAGTGTACCGTGGACTCGATATCGGTACCGCCAAGGCAACACTAGGGGAGCGGACCGCAGTCCCCCACCACCTCATTGATGTGGCTGACGTTGGTAGTGTATTCACTGCCCACGACTTCACCACACAGGCTGCCGCAGCTATCGCTGATATCACAGACCGCCACCGCACTCCACTCGTGGTTGGTGGCACCTTCTTCTATCTCGATCAGCTTCGGGGTACTGCCGGTAAAGCACCAGTGCCACCAGACCCAGAACTCCGGGCTGAACTCGCTACTCTCACGCTTGCTGAGCTCACTTCTCGTGTTGCCACCTATGATCCTTCCCTTCTTGAGACCATCGATACCACAAACCCTCGTCGTCTCATGCGCGCCATCGAAATACTCGAAGCTCTCGGTCATATCCCAGCAGTCGAAAAGGTAGAGAGTCCATATACATGGCTCACCATTGGTCTTAAGGTCGATAGAAGCGTCCTTCGTACACGCTATCAAGAACGAGCACTTGATTGGCTACACTCAGGTTTCCTGAGCGAAATAGATGCTCTTCTGCAAACAGGAGTGACTCGGGAAAGACTGGGTGAAATTGGCTTTGAGTACCGACTTGGACTAGAGCTCCTCGATAACCAAATTGACGAAGCGACGTTCACACAGCGCTTTGTGGAGAAAAATTGGCAGTACGCCAAACGCCAATATCTTTGGCTCAAACGCGATGAAACCGTAGCCTGGTTTCATCCCGAAGATCAAGCTGAAATCTTCTCAACAGTCGAACGCTTTCTACAAGATTGATTTTCTCCTCCATTTCGCCTACTATTCACACACCACACAGAAACGTGTCGGTATGGGTCTATAGTTCAGTGGTAAGAAATCAAAGATTTCTTCCTGTCATCATTCATTCGGTCATGTGAGAGCTACCGCTCTCCCGCGACCCTCATTCATTCGACAGTAGAATTCTGGTCTCTCCCATACGATTAATTAGTGGTAAGGTAAAATAGTACAATGGGTCTATAGTTCAGTGGTAGAATTCTGGTCTCCAAAACCAGCGACCGAGGTTCAAATCCTCGTGGACCCGCATAAATAATAATCGCCAGCCTTTTGCTGGCGATTATTATTTATGGTCGAGGATTTGAAGAGGTTAGTCAGATATTTTAGGAGCGAAACGAACTAAAATATCGACAACCTGTACTGAAACTGTAAGTTTCAAAATTCCTCGTGGACCCGCATAAGAACAAACCGCCATTTGGCGGTTTGTTCTTTCTCTAGTTGCAAGTACATCCAGGACGGAGATCATAATGCCACGGATCACCAGGATAATTTCTCCAAGCGAGACAGTTGGCACTTGCAGCAGCCTGAACACGGGCATCAGCATGATTAGAAATACCACCAATATCGACAGCTGTACTCTCCGAGTGACGTGAAGTGACACCAACAGCGCCACACTGCCAGTTTGCTCCAAAGTGTCTATTTACTTCAGCACTAATCGCAGACCTGAACGCAGAACACTCTGGAGTATTGTTGTACCGTAGGGCACTCGCACCATCACACCAACGGTTACGAATTTCGTAGAGGTGGGTCTGATATTGGGCTGGTCGATATGCAGAGTTTATTCGAGCGCCGCCACCTACTTGAGAAATAAACCTCTGTGCACACTGTTGAAGTGTAGGATTATTGAAAACAACCGCGTTACCTTGTTCCATTCTAATTGCAAGTGGGTCAGTCATGGCAGTGAGTGGTGGAACACTACAAGTTCCAGCTTCAGTCGAACCAGGAACTTGCCCTTGTCCTGTCTCAACCGGAGTACCCCCATGGCCAGTATTTCTATCGACAAATGGCACTGTATCAGTCTGTGTCTGACACTGTACTTGACTCCACGGACCCCAACCACTGAAGGTAGCACCTAGGTTTCCCTCCCCTCCACGAAGGGTTGTACGCATAATCACATCGACGAAGAGCCAAGCTGCCATAACGATGAGAAGGCCCACTAGTGCGTTCTGGAAGTGGTCTTTTGCTGCAGTTAAAGCACCAGGGTTACCGCCAGAAGTAACGAGACCAAAGCCAGCCTTCATCATGATGACAGCAAAGATGAGCCCCACCGCCCCAAAGAGAATGACTATTCCAAGATTAATCATTTCAACAAAGTTACAGGCACTACAATCTGTCCCATTACATGTCACCAGACCCCCAGGAGCTGTTTGAGCCTGCGTCAGGTCCGGCAACAACAAGTATACGAAGGATATGAGGACGAGCAGCACCACTACCCCGACATGTATTTGACTGAGATTACTAGTTTTCATATGTTAATTTAAGCACACTGCTATGCCCGAGCACGACCTTACGCACAATTAAATGGATTCCATACTCCCCACTCCGGATCTATAGTAAAGAACTTGAGGAGGGTATCAACGAGCATCCAGGCCATGAGGAGAATGATATAGCCAATGACAGCAGTACTAATTCCCCGCTTCGCGTCAGCTTTGGCAGTCATACTTCCCATCGACAATACGAGTTGGAGCCCGCCTCGAATTATGAGGAAAATGACCACAATACCAGCAATGCCAACAAACCAGTCTCCGACATTATCAATAAGTGCTCCAGCGTAACAAATATTTGCATCACACGGAGATTCACCACGACCACCACACGGCACAAGCCCAGCCGCAAAGGACGTTAAAGGCATGAAGAACGTGGTAAAAATGACAGCACCTATTCGCATTCCCCCAATCATAGCATGCGAAGAAGTTTGAAAACTGCTGTAGATGTGGTAATTTATACCCTACTTACCAAGCGGTAAGTTATGGCCATACCTGCGTCGGTACTCAAGCGGTCAACGAGGGCAGACTGTAAATCTGCTGGCATTAGCCTACGAAGGTTCGAATCCCTCCCGGCGCACAAATCAGCCACCCCAGAAACAAAAGTTTCTGGGGTGTTGCTGTTTGTAGCGCCGGGAGGGATTCGAACGGCGGAGCTGGGGTCCCCTTTCAGGGCCAGCGAGCCGTGTCCCGCGGCACCAGCTAGATTTGGAGCTTTGCGAACAGATTTAGCTTGGTGACCGTCAGGACGAATCCCATTTAGATACACACCGGGAAGCAAAGTGCTAAAACGCACTTTGCGTGGGATTCGAAGACCTTGCCAGCAATTTTGTGACTGAAAGGAAACAAAATGGCGACAAGGTGTACTGAAACTGTAAGTTTCGAAATTCCCTCCCGGCGCCGGGAGCACGTGACTAAATGTCACGTGCGTAGGGATTCGAAAAGGTTAGTCAGACGGTTTAAGAGTGAAACGAACTAAACCGTCGACAACCTGTACTGCGGTCGTAGACCGAGAAAATCCCTCCCGGCTCTGTCGGGCGGTCTCGTTTTATATACATAAAATTTTCGATCCCTCTCAAGTTCGGCGCACAAATGGAATTCACCTCAGGATTGTTTCATTTGTGTACGAATGGGGTTACTATTTAGTATGCGTCATTTTCTCACCCCGAACCGTTGCTACGGTTTTGCCAGGCTTGGCATCAACATACTTATATTCGGAGCGTTAACAATGTTTGTCTTTTTTGAGTACGAAACCATTGTGCATGAGGGTACCGACGGCAGTCAATCACACGAATACATTAATAACGTTCTTCCGGACGGCATTCACGATCAAGAACTTGGGATCCCTGTTGCATCCCATTGGGCATTTTTTGTGGCGTCACTATTTCTCACAATCGCTTGGCTTGGTGCCATAGTTGAGCTTTTTTATAGTGGTGAAAAGTACAAGTTTTATAAAATATTGTTATCGATACTGACATTTAGTTTCGTGCCCGTGACTATTTTTTATTTCTTTGGGAATGCTGTATTGAATTCTTTTGCGCTGAACATAGACACACATACCTATCCACAGCAGAATTTTGCCACTTGGCTTTACAACACAGCTAACCTTGATAGCACCATAATCAATTGGCTAGTTCTGTTGCCACTTCAAGTGTTTGCATACGGTGCTCTTATCTGGGTATATCAGAAACAACAAATTAGCGATGTTCAGGAAACCTGGAAGAAATCCCTATGGATATTATTTTTTGCCAGTATCATAGGTCTTGTGTGTCTCAGGTTTGTTCTGTTGCATAGCGACCTTTGGTAACGTAACTCACGCAATTAAAACTACAGCAGGTGTCTTTACCTAACATCTCTTTCGAACCCTCTCAAGTTCGGTGCTCACTTGAAAACAACCCTCACATCGGGGTTGTTTTCGTGATATAGGAGTTGAGTTCAAGAACTGCTTTAAAGTCCTTTCAACGAAGTAAAAATTCAATATCAGTCACAGCTGACCCCAACCAGGGACTCAAATCACCAGTCCGTACTTGTCTTATGAAGAAAAAAGGCATCTCACCTCTTTTGTTAGTTAGTAACCCAAGGTTTTCATCGTAGACACTATCCTCTCCATCAGAGAAGAGAAAGAAACCTATTGAGGAATTATAGGCATACGTAGAACATGTATCAGCATCTTTAATACCTAAAGCGTCATCATAATCCCACATACACTCTGGGCCACTCATCTCGCTTTCACAATACGCCTTGTACTCACCAAGCGTTGCGAAGGTCCCCCCTGAAGAAAATTTAGACTCCTTTTTTAAGATAGCAAAGACTTCTTCTTGAGTAAGAATTTTATAGAGCTCTTCGTCTGGATATTTTGTTTTGTAGGTATCTTTATTGAGAATATAGAAAGTCCCTCTCGGATCTAGCCAGGGCGACAGCTCAACATCTGCTGATGGGTACATACTGATTGAGCAGTGTGCAGGATCTTTTCCTTCTGCTCTGATCAAGTCGATAAGCACATCTTCGGGAGATAGTTCTGTACTCACCTTTGGAAAGACTTTTATATAATCCCACGACAAAATGTCCTCCTCTGTTACGGCGTCACCAGATCTTCCTTCGTATGGTCTGTCTTCATAAAATAAACCATATCTAAATGCTAATGAATTGAGTCTACCGGTAAAAGCCAGATCAAGTTCAGGAGAATAAAACAAAGAATTATTTATCACATACCCACCTGGTGTGATTTCTCGAACTATTTGTGTCTTTCTACTAGATTCATATTCATCACTAGTATTAGTAGACTTCTCCGGTGCATACGTATACCCTATCCACCCACCAACAAAAGGTAACGCAATAAAAAGCACCATCGCCAAGTATTTTGACACAGGAGTTACACAATTTAGGAAGCTACCCTTAGATATATTTTGGTTTTGATCCCCTGGTTCCATATCACATAAATCATATCATGTCGTATCCGAACCGCCTCAAATTCGGTACACTTTGAGAAAATCCTTTTTGTTTGTTATTTTCATGAACTGGATTAAAATTTGACGCTTGTTGATTTAAAACTTTTTTTACGATTTAATAGCACAATCGTGCCAAAGTAGGCATGCTCCGGGGAGAAATACCGTGGAATTTGAAGTTCTGATCGTTCTTTTGGCGATATGGGCGTTTTGTGGAGTCGTCTCATATCGCTGGCTCAAACACCTACAAGAAACCACGACATGGTGGAGCGATGTCGAGCTCGATTGGCATTCTTCGTACCGCACACCTCTACCTGAGGAGATTCGCAGGCGAGTTTGGGCCGCTATTTTTGGTCCGTTTAGTCTGATTCTTCTCGCGATCCTCGTCGTCGATGAAGTGTGAACCCCGCCCACGAGCCGCTCGCTCGTCGGGCGGTTTCGTTATTTGCCACCCCTATACAAAAACTTATTTATATTGTACTATCCTGTCTGGCAAATTTTCCACCCCCCAACACCTGGAGAAAGTTCATGTTCTACACTCACAGATTCCATCTCGACATCCCGAGCGATGTCGAGACCGTGATGAAGTTCATACGCTGGAGCGCCTTTGCGTGCCTCAGCCTGATGTTCGTCGGCCTCTTCGGTGCGAGCCACCTACCTCCACTTCACAACGACCGGCCGGCACGTCCTCACGGACGCACCGTGGCCACTCATTGGCCTCTTCTTTGGTGGACTGTGTGGACTACTCTGCACACTCTTTGCGTTCGCTTGTCTCATGGCGTACTGCGATCTGAGAGACGCCTGGCAGGACAGGCTTGGCTAGCCAGCCAAATCCCACCCGAAGACCCCCGGTCCTCGGGTGGTTTTCGTTTACTCTATAAAATACTTCTTCCCGGTGAGTTTCTCAGGGAGGAGTGACTTCCCTCCTTTGGGATACATTTCATACCCAGTACCGTACCCCTCCTCTTTCATTAGCTTTGTCGGTGCGTTCCGCAGTGAGAGTGGAATTGGCAAATTGCCATACTGTTTTATATCCTTCTCAGCAGCACGAAGCGCATCGTAGGCACGTCTATCCTTCTTTGCGGTAGCCAAATACACAACACCATGTGCGAGATTAATCGTACACTCAGGATAACCTATGGTCTCAACAGCTCTGAACACTTCGTTCGCAACAACGAGTGCTGTTGGCTGAGCCATACCGATATCTTCACTCGCAAACACAACCATTCGCCGCGCAATGAATTTTGGGTCTTCACCACTTGTTGTCATACGGGCAAGATAGTAGAGCGCTGCATCAGGATCTCCCGCTCGCATACTCTTTATGAACGCACTTATGGTGTTGTAGTGTTCCTCACCCTTTTTGTCATAGCGCAAGAAGGTGCTCTGTAATGCTTCCTTCATGGTGTCGATGGTAACGTTCGTATAGAGCGATACTGTCGCATCAAGAAGCGTGAGCATCTGCCGAGCATCACCATTTGCCACCTGGATGAGCCAGGTGCGTGACTCGACATTCATTTTCACCTTTGTACGCTTGATAATGGTTTCCATATCATCCTCTGTAAGTTCTTTCAGTGTGAAGACACGACACCGAGAAAGAAGCGCCGGGATAACTTCAAAGCTTGGATTCTCGGTTGTTGCACCAATAAGCGTAAGTACTCCATTCTCAACAAACGGCAACAGGTAGTCTTGTTGTGCCTTGTTGAAGCGGTGTATCTCATCAAGAAAGAGCACTTTTGCACCCTCTCCTGTTTCATCAACTATCGCTTTAATGTCTGCCTTACCAGCAGAAACAGCCGAGAGTTCATAGAAACGAGCCCCGAGAGAATGTGCATAGATACGAGCTAATGTCGTCTTTCCGACTCCCGGGGGACCCCAGAGTATGAACGAGAAGAGATGCTTCTTCTCTATCGCCTCTCGAACTGGCTTACCTGGCGAGACAAGATGCTCCTGCCCGATAAAGGTATCAAGTGTCGTCGGTCTCATTCGTGAAGCGAGTGGTTCCATATCATTTTTATCCTCCCCATCTCTCTCGTTAATAACGGGCGAGCGAACTAATCAACCAAAATTCGTACTGAGCCTGGTAGTGTCTGTTTAATAACTTCAAGATCCGCTTTCGAATACGCATTACCGCGTAAATCAAGAATTTCAAGATGAATGAGATTGCCAATTTCATACGGCAAGCCGGTGAGCTTGTTATGAGAGAGATCAAGAACTTGCAACTCTCGCAGCTGACCTACCTCAGCCGGGACGCCGGTGAATTCGTTGTAACTTAGATCGAGAATACGAAGCTTGGAGAGATGTCGAACTTCAGCCGGGAGTGCTCCGGTGAGATTGTTGCGCGACAGGTTGAGTCGTTCGAGATCGGTCCGAGAAAAGATATCAGAAGGAACTGAAGTAAGGTCACGATCACTCAAATCGAGTGTCGCCCCTTCACCCACAACAAGCTCCGGTGCTATGGCGGTAGTTGCTGAAGAACCACCAGTGACACCAGACGGTGCTGGTAGTGGAGTAATTTCGGTATGTCCTAGTCGAGCTACGACTATCCCTCCAACGAGAAGTGCCCCAACGACACCACCGACCAATCCCCCAATAATAAGTTTCGTACGCATAAGCCTAGTATAACGATACTTGTAAGTTTCTGCACCTTTCTAGTTGGCAGCATAGCAAAAAGGGCGTATCATCAGAAATGGCGCTTTTGCCGCAACACCTACAAGGAGACGCACGTGAGGAACATTCTTCTCCGTATCCTGATTACCCTGCTCACGACCCTGTTCGGTGCCGGGGTGTACGCCGGCGAAAGCACAAGTGAAAGACAACAGTTCTCTCAGATCATCATGGAAGTCGGCGTCGGCAACGACGACGAACCCGGACCACTACGCCTCAACCAGCAACTCAAGTGGGACCTCTCGGACGCTAAGGAAATCTGGTGCGAACGCACCATCTTCATAAACTCGAGCCATCCTGGCAACAACCCGTACCGACGCTTCAACGAACACAACGGCGGCCTCGCCTTTTCCTGCTCTACAAGCAAGGATTCGATGCTGTACACCATCGTCGGTGGTGTACACAACAGTCGTGACGATGACGCCTTCTTCTGGGGCAAAGGCATTCGCCTGCGTACCCCACTCACCTGGGGGCCGTACATCGGGGTTGGTGCAGAACTCAACCTGGTCTACTACAGCTACAACGACCAGAAGGGCTATAACCGCGTCATCGAGAATGCGCCCACAGCCCTCATCACCAAGCTCGGTGGTATTCCTCACGGCAATCGTGGGTACACAATCTTCCCGCTACCGATACTTGTGTACCAGGTCGGTTACGCCTGGGAGAACGAGTACCTCACGGGACACCTGAGCTTTGTCGGCCGCAACCTGTCGGGAGCAGCCCATTTGCGGGGTGTGGTCATTGCGGTCTCATTCCGCAAGAACATCTTCTGAGCAGTTCTGTACCGTTCCTTCGGCGACCCTTCGGGGTCGCTTTGTTTTTATACACAAACGACCGCCAGTCTTCCTGGCGGTCGTTTGTAGGATAGTCAGGTAGCTTATGCAGCTACAACCTCCTTCTCTTTCTTCATCGTTTTCGTTGTCTTTGGGAGCGCACGTTTCTTCACTTCGAACGTAAGTTCTCCCTTCTTCATAGTAACGGCAACCGTACCACGCTGGAGCATACCCTCTCCCACCATCATATTGGCGACTGGAGTAAGAATCTTACTTTGAATGACACGCTTCAGTGGACGAGCACCGAACTTCGGGTCGTAACCTTCTTTTGCCAAATACTCCATCACCTCATCTGTCACAGTGAGAGTTATGTCCTTCTTCGCAAGTCGACGTGTCACGTCAGCAATCTGAATCTTAACGATACTACCGATGGTATCTCGTGAGAGAATGTCAAAGATAATAATTTCATCGAGACGATTGATGAACTCCGGTCGGAAGAAGAGCTTCAAACTCTCCATAACTTTGTCTTTGGCCTGGGTGTACTGGGCAGCTTCACCGCGATCACTCGTAAAGCCGAAGTTCGACATGCGGTCGATATGTTCAGCACCAATGTTTGAGGTGAGGATGATGACTGTATTACGGAAGTTTACCTTGCGCCCTTTGGCATCCGTAAGGTGACCAGAATCAAGTACCTGAAGCAGAATGTTAAAGACCTCTGGGTGTGCCTTCTCGATTTCATCGAGCAGAATGACTGAGTACGGGCGATGTCGAACACGTTCCGTGATAGAACCTCCTTCTTCATGACCGACATACCCCGGTGGTGAACCAATAATCTTCGAGACTGAATGCTTCTCCATAAACTCTGACATGTCGATACGCAAGAGTGCATCTGGGTCATTAAACATGAACTCGGCCAAGGCACGAGAGAGCTCCGTTTTACCAACACCAGTTGGTCCGAGGAAGAGGAAGGAACCAATCGGACGATTAGGATCAGCAATACCAGCACGCGAGCGCTTAATAGCGTCCGCCACAAGCTTAATGGCATGGTTCTGTCCGATTACCTTCTCTTGGAGCTCTTCTTCCATGCGCGCGAGCTTCTTCGCTTCGGCTTCGAGCATGCGGGAAACAGGGATACCAGTCCAGCGAGATACAACCAGGGCAATATCTTCTTCGGTCACTTCTTCTTTGAGAAGGCGACGACTACGCTGTAGTTTCTTGAGACGCTTGATCTTCTCATCAAGACTGCGCTCCACTTTAGGAATCGTGTCATAGCGAATCTCTGCCGCCCGAGTAAGGTCAGCCATCGCTTCTGCTGTCTCAGCTTCAATCCGCAGTTCCTCAAGTTGCTTCTTGAGGGTACCGATTTCACCGAGGGCAGTCTTTTCATTCTGCCACTTTGTCTCAAGTGCTGAAGTGGTTTCTTTAAGTTCACCAATCTCCTTCTCAATCTCTTTTATGCGATCTTTAATCTTCTTCTTATTCTCTGAGACTTCAACTTCTTTACGCAGAGCCTCGCGCTCAATCTCAAGACGACGAACCTGTCGATCTGATGCAACAAGTTCTTCTGGTTTATTCTCAAGAGAAATACGAAGTGCCGAGGCAGCCTCATCAATGAGGTCTACCGCCTTATCAGGCAAGAAACGATCACTAATATATCGAGACGATAGATTAACCGCCGAAACAATCGCGTCATCAGTGATACGAACTCCATGGAAGAGCTCATACTTCTCAGAGAGACCACGCAAGATAGCAATAGTATCTTCTGGAGATGGTTCATTCACGAACACTGGTTGGAAACGTCGTGTGAGTGCCGGATCACGTTCGATATGCTTTTGATATTCCTTGAGCGTGGTCGCACCAATCACTCGAATCTCACCACGAGCAAGAGCAGGCTTCAGCATATTTGAAGCATCCATCGAACCCTCAGCCTGTCCAGCACCAACAATAGTGTGAAGTTCATCGATAAAAAGAATGATTGCTCCGGCTGAACTTTCAACTTCTTTCATTACAGCCTTGAGACGCTCTTCAAATTCACCACGAAACTTTGTACCTGCCACCAAAAGACCAAGGTCGAGTGAAAGGATTTCCTTTTCCTTAACAGACTCAGGCACTTGTCCAAGCACAATCTGCTGAGCAAGTCCTTCCGCAATAGCCGTCTTTCCTACACCAGCCTCACCAATAAGAACAGGGTTGTTCTTAGTGCGACGAGAAAGAATCTGAATCACGCGCTGAATCTCAACATCACGTCCAATGACTGGATCGAGCTTATTCTCTTGAGCAAGCTTCGTGAGGTTACGGGTGTACTTCGTGAGTGAGCGATACTTCTTAGGTGACTGCGCATCTGAGACATTGTGTTCGCGTATCTCTTTGATACTGCGAAGAACCTTCTCTTTCTCAATACCGGTGCGTTGCAAGACCTCGAGAGCTGGGCCAGGATTTTCCAAGACCGAGACGAAGAGATGTTCGACTCCAACGTATGCATCCCCCATCTGCTCGGCAAAACGACCAGAATGTTCAAGTGCCTTCGCAAGCTCAGGAGTAAGGTAGAGCTGATAAGATGGCGAGAGAGTTGTCTGCATCTCAGCCACCTCAAGCGCTTCAAGGAGGAGATCGGTAAAGGCAATGATATCAATATCAAGTCGATCAAGTATCGAAATGACAGTACTCTCATCCTGCATCGCGAGGGCGGTGAGAAGGTGAATAGGGTTGACATGGTTCTGCCCACGTTCAATCGCCAACTCGTGCGCTTTTCGAATGGCTTCCTTCGCTTTCGACGTGAAATTTTGAAAATTAGGCATAGATACAATTAATTATACGGTACGTATAAGGTCAAACAGAAAAACCGCGTGTGTGTATGACTACCTTTCCGTATTACGTAACCGAGTTCTTCTATATTGCAACGAATCTACTACTTGGTCAATCCCTGCATTTTTGCGCAGAATGTAGCTAAAATATCAATTGCTTTTTTGAGTTCACGAAGTGTCGTCTTCTCTCCAAGCGTGAGGCGGATGGTTGAACCAGCTCTGACATCATCATGTGTGAGAGCACTCACAACATGACTCTTGCCACTCCCTGATCCTGCGCACGCACTCTTCGTGCTTGCCGCCACACCATGCGTATCGAGCCAGACTACTGCATACTCAGTATCGAAGCCGGGTAATGAAATATTAATATTGTTTGCAAGGCGAGCGTCTCCCTCCGGACCATTAAGGAGAGCTTGCGGGAGTCGCGTCGCACTATACTGAATACCCGCATCACGAAGAAGAGCAACTTCGACTCGACGCTTCGCCTGTCTCTTTTGTGCTTCGTCTAGTGCCGCGGCAGCGCCGACTATACCAGCAACGTTCTCAGTACCAGCTCGCAATCCTCCCTCTTGTCCGCCACCATACCCGATAGAAATGATACGTTCCCGAACCCGCACTGCTAATACACCAACTCCCTTAGGGCCACCACACTTCCCTGCATCAAGTGCAAGCGAATCGATACCAAGCTGTGGAAAAGCGCACGGCAGGTAGAGTGGTGCCTGGGCAGCATCAAGATGCACCTGTACATGTATCCGGTGTTCATTTTCATACTCACGAATCGCTCGAACCAACTGGTGAACACTTTGTACTGTCCCTACCTCACTGTTGGCATACGCAAAGGTGACAAGAACAGTCGCCGGAGTCAGCACAGACAAGAGAGCCGCCCGTGTAACCAAACCAACATCAGTGACCGGAACGAACTTCACTGTAACACCACGACGTGTCAGCTCAGGAACAAGGGTCAGGATCGACGGGTGCTCAATTGCGGTCGTGATTACTTCCATATCTGTATAGGCACGACCATCTCGGTTGAGCTTGTTCAGATATCCCAAGATAGCGAGATTGTTACTTTCAGTACCACTACCAGTAAAGACTACGCTACCGGCCTTCACCTCGAGCGTGCGGGCGATTTTCTCACGAGCTGCCTCTACCGCCTTTCTCGCCGCCTTACCTTCTTTATGAATAGCACTAGCGTTCCCATATGAATCGGTGAGCCATGGCTGCATTGCCAAGCGAGCCGCTGACGAAAGTGGTGTAGCGGCTGCATGATCGAGATATATTCGCCGAGGCGAGAGAAACCGGAATGGCATGGGCAAAATCATGACATAGGGTGTAAATTATGTAAATCTCTGCTATACTCGCAGTACTTCAATTATTAGTACGCCTTAGTAGGCGTTTTTACGTGTCACCCGTATGAAAAAAGCCAAAGCCACCGCCACACAAATCACCAAGCGACCACCTGTTGTCGTGGTGATGGGTCATATTGACCACGGCAAATCAACCTTGCTTGACTACATCCGCAAGAGTAATAGTGTCGACAGTGAAGCTGGTGGTATCACCCAGCACCTCTCAGCGTATGTCGCGAACCACACAACTAAGGAGGGTCAGACCGGCACTATTACCTTCCTCGACACCCCTGGTCACGAAGCTTTCCAAAAAATGCGACTTCGCGGCGCTGATGTAGCTGATGTCGCCATCCTTGTCGTGTCAGCCGAAGACGGTGTGAAGCCGCAGACTATGGAAGCGCTCGCTTCTATTAAGCAGGCAGATATTCCGTATATCGTCGCTATCAACAAGATTGATAAACCAGCCGCTGATATCCCTCGTACACAGGCGAGCCTTATTGAGCATGAAATTTATGTTGAAGGTATGGGTGGTGATATTCCGTGGGTCGGTATTTCAGCGAAAACAGGCGCTGGCGTTGACGAACTCCTTGACCTTGTTGTGCTCACCGCCGACCTAGCTGACCTCACTGGTGACGCTAGTCTTCCAGCTGTCGGACAGGTTATCGAAGGCAAGCTCGACCCTAAGCGCGGAAACACTGCTACTCTCCTCATTGAAAACGGCACCCTCAAGAGTGGTATGTTCATCGTCTCCGGAACGGCCTTTGCACCCGTCCGTATTATGGAAGACTTCCTCGGTAAGCCACTTAAAGAAGCTTCACTCTCGACTCCTGTCGGTATAGTTGGTTTCAATCAGATTCCCAAGATTGGAGCTCCCTTCTATACCGTAGCCACAAAGAAGGAAGCTGAAGCGGCGGTAGCTAAAGCGGCTCTTGAATTCACAGCTCCCGAACGTACCTTCTCTTCCCTACCAACCATTCCTATCCTTATCAAAGCTGACGTACTCGGCACTATCGATGCAATCGAACACGAGCTTAGTAAGTTTAGTTCAGACCGCATCAATGTCCGTGTTATTGGTACCGGCGTAGGCGACATTACATCAAACGATATCCAAAACGTCAGTGCGACCGAAAACTCAATCGTCGTTGGCTTCAATGTAAAGGTGGAGCGTCAGGCCGCTGAGCTCGCCGAACGTCTCGGCGTTGAGATTGATACCTTCAGTATCATCTACGAACTTGGAGATTGGCTCAATACCGCTCTCAAGAACCGTACTCCTAAACGCGAGGAGATGGTGGTCTCTGGCAAAGCCAAAATACTCAAGCACTTCAGTACACAAAAGTATACTCACGTTCTCGGTTGCCGCGCAGAGGAAGGAGCTATTAAACTAAATCAAAAAGTA
>JACCDR011978204.1_pt1 | contig 29328 bp, 51 predicted proteins | sample 7446431 | NCBI WGS metagenome assembly JACCDR01 (sample SAMN15323443, study PRJNA562643) | freshwater metagenome | isolation source: river surface water | place: USA:Blue River Watershed | collected 2017-08-17
GGCTTGGTTCACAAACTTGAGATCACATCTCACTTCTAAGGAGTGGGATGTAGTAAGAAAGAAGTGTTACAAAGAAGCAAACTACCAATGTGAAATTTGCGGGGGCAAAGGGAACAAACACCCTGTAGAGTGCCATGAAAAATGGGATTTTGAAGACGGTAAGATCACTCTCAAAGGTCTCATAGCCCTTTGCCCTTCCTGTCATGAGGTTAAACATATTGGGTTGGCGGGTATTCGTGGGAGAGGAGAGATAGCGCTTAAGCACTTCATGAAAGTAAATAATATAGACAGAAAAAAAGCCTCTCATTACATTCAAGAGGCTTTTGAACTTTATCACAAGAGAAGTGAAAGGAAAAAATGGGAACTGGATGTCAGTTACCTGAGTGAATATTTAAGTAATTAATTGAGAGGGTTAGTGGGATATCCGTATGATAAAGATTGGAAAAATAAAGTCACAACAGACTGCGTACTAGCTTTAGACCTTGACCAAACATGCTTTGTATCAGCCGCTGGTGCTGAAAAGAGAACGATTAAGGTAAAGCACATTGCCTCCGGTAATGAGAAAGTATTTAAAAACAGAACAGAATTCTGGGGCACTACTAAGAAGGTAGTTGGTGGCTGGTTGAAAGACCAAAACCTTAACATGGAGGCAAAAGCTAAAGCTCAAGGAAGGGAATTCAAGCCTTGGGGTCGTGATGATTTTACCGTAGAGGACATCCAGACAGCAGAGCCTGTCGAAAACTGCCTACACATTCTCAAAACCAAAATCAATGCAATTTTTGAGCATCTGGACATGTCCAGTGATTCAGGATTGGGAGTTCTTGGTGGAGAGAATAACTTCAGACTCTTATTACCTTCCCCAGAGATTTACAAAGGTAACCGAGATGGGGTACTTCGGCCTCTCTTATTGAAAGAGACGAGGGAGTACGTTAAGAAAAAGTATAATGCCAAAGTTATTGATGGTGTCGAGGCAGATGATTATCTATCTGTGCTTATGTATACAGGTTGGGATCACTTCCAAGCCACTGGTAAATTCAATTATATGGTTGCTTCTTTTGATAAAGATCAGAAAGGAACGCCTGGATTACTCTTCGATACAATGCGGGACTCTGAAGAAAAATCTTGGAAACACCCTGTCCCTATGGTAATCGATGACTCTATGGGTGAAATATGGATGGAAGGAAGTAAGGTTAAAGGCTGGGGCCGTAAGTTCTTCGGCTACCAAATGCTTTGTGGTGATAGTTCTGACAACATCAAGCCTTATCAATGCTTTGATATTCAAGGAAGATTTGGTGATACAGCCGCTTTCAATCTCATAGGCCATTTAACCGATGAAAAAGAAATGTGGACAGCCATTGTTGACCAGTATAAGACATGGTTCCCAAGTGGTGTAGAATTTACTTCGTGGGATGGAACCCAAAGGAAGATGACAGCAGGGCAGTGGGCTTCCATAATCTTCCAGATGGTCTATATGAAACGGTCTGCGACAGATACGACAACATTGGCTTCGGAACTGCGTAGAGTGGGGGTTGTGTGATAATGGGTGGCGGTATATGTGATGCCGACTATGGAGTAAGAAAAGGGTCTTGGATTTGTCCCTATTATCAATTATGGTCTTCTATGTTCTCTAGGTGTTACAGTAAGAAAATGCAGAAGAGAACTGATGCTTATATTGATTGTAAAGTTTGTGACGAATGGTTTAAATTTTCATCGTTTAAGAATTGGATATTATCTCAAAAGCAACATTCTGAATGGCTAAATGGAAAAACAAATTTTGAATTGGATAAAGACATCTTATGTTGCGGGAATAAAATTTACAGTCCAGAAACTTGCGTCTTAGTGCCCCATAATATCAATACCTTATTTACCCAGCGAAAAGAAAGGAAAAACCTTACAGGTGTCTGGTTTGAGAAAAGCAGATCTAAGTTTTGTATAAAATCAGCACCCACAGGGAAAAATAGGACTTTGAGATTCGACTCTGAATCTGAAGCTCATGAGATTTGGAAGGAAATAAAAACAGCAAACCGTCAAAAAATCCTTGATGAATACAAATTAAATCCTATGATGGATGAAAGAGTGGTAGCAGTTCTCCAGAATAGAATTGAATGTTTTAAAAATTGTCACGAGGAGAAATAAATGATAGATAAAATGATCATGGATGCGGTAATGAGGGACAGCAAGTCCCTCTCTGTTAGCTCTCTGAAACCTAAGTTTATGGTAGGGACTGGTGTGTGGAGGCTTATTGAGGATGAAAAGGGAGACTATATTATCTTCACTGATGATTTTATCGACCCAGACAAGGCATTTACGGTCTATCTTCATCCAGATTGTGAGATGGTAGAGGGGGAAAAGTTGCTTCTCCTTACCAACGTTCAATACTATGATCTTGACTGTTCTCTTGTGCTTTTCCAAGAGCAAGCTTTTAAAGGAGATGAAAGTGAAAATAATGTCGATTGATCAGTCTCTTAGCCACTGTGCTGTGGTAATATGGGAGAATGGGAAAGTTAAAGACCGCCACATGATTAAAACCGGCTCCACAGCAAGTAAAGGGAAACGAAAACCAGACGTGGCCTATTTCAATACTGTTCTTGAGCAAATACACCATATTGTTAGCGAAATCTGTTGGCTAGCTAAACAAAACCAGATTGATGATTGCGTAATGGAATCTCTTAGCCTTGGTTCTGTAGGTAATGCCACCAGAGATCTTGCTGGACTATTTTATTGCATCCAATTAGCTTTGTGGGAAAACTACGTGGGTCTTGAAAATCTTCACGTGGTCGCCCCAACTTCTGTAAAAGCTTTTGCCAGAAGTCTTTTGCCAGAAGAAGAAAGAACAGGTGTTAAAGAAAAGGTTGACAAAAAGACAGGGAAAAAGGTAGAATCGGTTGGGAAAGTGGAAATGAAAAAACCACAGATGGTCAGGGCTGTTGATTGTGATTTCCCAGGCTGGCTTGATGGTCTTACTCTTGCGGCTGGTAAAGCTGATTATGCAGATGCCTATTTAATTGGCAAGAAGTTCATGGAGGGGCTATCAGAAGGAAAAGAGTAAAAAGTCCTGCATCTAAGCCCAAGGCAAGGAAGAAATCTGTCGCTTTGCCATTGACGCCAGAACTTTGGGTAAAAGATGCAAGACAAATAGCTCTGTTAAGGGAAAAGATGATTAAGGATCAGGAGGGACTTGATCCGATTCTCAAAGAACCTTTAAAGAGGCCATGTTTAGACCATGACCACTTCGACGGAAAATGTCGTGGGGTTCTTAGCCAGTGTACAAACACTTTTGAGGGTTATGTTTTAAAAGCTTGGATGAAGTATGTTTCCTCCAACACGGAAACTTCTCTTAGTGAAGCCTTGAGAAACATGGCCGATTATCTTGAACAAGATTTTCACAGGAATCCGTTCCATAATAGCTATAAAGAAGATATGGTTAAATTTCTTCGTCGCTGTACTAAGGAAAAGATTATTGAAAGGGCCAAGAATGACTTGGGAATTGAGATAGCTTCAAACAATAGCAAAGATGAGAGCATACTCCTTTATATGACAGAGTTTATCAGACAAGCGGAGAATTAATGGAAGAGATGAAGGTCTTGAGGTTTTTCTATCAAAACTGGCGTGGGCTGACTAGTTATCGGACAGTGAAAGACCCTAAATTCTGGTACGGTTCAACAGAGTTCCATAAGCATCCTCAGTGGATGATTAAGGCCTACGATGTTGAAAAAGATGCTATCCGAGATTTTGCGGTTTGCGATATTATTGAATTTGTAAAAGAAGAGGTATAATGACTCAAACTACTGATGCACAAAAACTTCAAATCGCTGAATTACTGGAGCAAGGGTTGAGCAGCCGCAAGGTTGCAAAAGCTGTCTTTGGTAAAGAAAGTAAAAAGTCTACTGTTAACAATATTCGTAAGAAACTTGAAGAAGAAGGTAAGCTTGATAAAATAACCGGTTTATCTGCTCGACAAGGATACAGCCCTGATCACGGTTTAAAAGTACCATACCCAACAGGTTTCCGTATGGGAAAGGTTACCATCCAGCGAGGAAAGCATGGTGATATAGAGCGTACATGGGAACGTATGGTCGAGGATCAGGAGCGTCAGCGAGAGCTAATTCAGGAAGCAATTCTTGAAATGGGTGAAGATATTCCTAAAGCTAAACCAGTTCCTCTACCATTCAATACTGTTGCTGGCCTTTGTAACCTTTATGCACTGACAGATGCTCACGTTGGCATGCTGGCATGGGGAGAAGAGTCAGGAGATGACTGGGATATCTCGATTGCCAAAGAGACGTTGCTTAAATGGATGTCTACGGCTGTCGATCTGTCTCCTAAGTCACAGACTGGCATTCTTTGTAATCTGGGGGATTTCCTGCACTTTGATGGCTTGGATCCTGTAACACCTGCACATAAGCACGTTCTTGATGCAGATACACGATTCACAAAACTGGTGAGGGTGAGTATTTTCCTTATCCGATCAATGATCGATATGCTTCTTAACAAGCATGAAAATGTTCATGTTATTATGGCTGAAGGTAATCATGATTTAGCAAGTAGCGTGTGGCTGAGAGAAATGCTGTTTGAGATGTATAAGGATGAACCTCGTCTAACCATTGACCGCAATCCAGACCCATACTATTGCTATACCTGGGGTGCAACAACCTTGTTTTTCCATCATGGACACAAGGCAAGAATGGCAAATATGGATACTATCCTGGTTTCAAAGTTCAAGAGTGAGTTTGGTAACAGTAAGCATGTGTATGCACACTGCGGACACCTTCATCACACAAGAATGAATGAAACTAATTTGATGACTATCGAGCAGCATCGGACCTTGGCAGCAAAAGATGCTTATGCTTCTCGTGGTGGTTGGGGATCTGGTCGTGATGCTAAAGTTATTACCTACTCAAAAGAGTATGGTGAAGTTAGCCGTATCACAATCAGTCCAGATATGTTGAAATAAGGGCTTCGGCCCTTTGCAAAGGAGATTTTATGATAGCAACAATTCTTTTTGTTTTCTTTATTTGGTTGGTAGTATTGACATTTCGGAAGGGAAGACAAGGACCTCCAGGTTGCCCAGGTATGAAGGGTGATAAAGGTGAGAAGGGTGATCCTGCTGACCCTGCAAACAGAGCTGCACACATTCGCATTACTCGTCCTGAATTAGATAGAGCGGTAGATGGGGAGCGGCCTTACTGGAGAAACCCTAGTAGCCTAAACACTCTGAATGTTCGAGGACAATAACTGATGGACATTATCGTATTGAATGCCCCGCCTATGAGCGGAAAAGACGAGATCTGCGCATATCTCTGCGATGGGTTTCCGAACTTCTATCATGAGCAGGTAAAAGAACTGCTTTTTGAGGTTGCTGTAAGGTCTGCTGGTATAACTCGTGAGCTATGGAACAGCTTGTATACTCGTGAGTACAAAGAAAGACCAAGCCCCTATCTCCTTATAAATGGAGAAAGGGTTTCTCCAAGACAATGGATGATTCATTGTTCAGAGCACGTCATCAAGCCTTTATTCGGTAAAACCGCTTTTGGAAAAGCTGCTGTTGAGCACTTGAAAAAGACTTACCCAAGTGATACAGTGATTATCTATTCAGATGGTGGTTTCCCAGAAGAAATCAAAGAACTATCTGACTATGCATACCAGACAGGTGGTGAGTTTTTCTTGGCAAGAATCCACCGAGAAGGTTATGACTGGGGGAATGACAGCCGGAATTGGTTATATCTAAATGGCATTCGAGGTCATGAAAAAGACTTTGACAACTTAGAAGGTAAGATGTTTGAATGTGCAGATGAGGTGAGAGACTGGGCACGACACATCAGCTATGGAGAAACTAATGACTAAAAAGCAACTCACGATAGGTATCGATTTGGATTTGACAAGTGTTGATACAGGTCTTGGATGGTACAATTGGTTGTGCCGTCATTTTCCAAAGTTGGCTGATCTCCCAGATAATGATATAGACTATAATCTGTCTGTTTATTTCGGTGAGAATCCTACAGGATTACAGCATTATGATTACTGGCGTAATAATCACCTTTATGATGATATGGAATTCATCCCTGGTTTTGTTGAAACTATCAAACTGTGGAAAGAACTAGGTTATCGCTTGATTTTCATCAGCCATACGAAATCTGGGCATATGAAGAGTAAGTTTCGTATGCTTAAACGATTACCCCTCGTTTCTTTCGGTAACGGAGATGGTGATGCTTTCGTGGCTACAAAAGAGAAAGGCTTGTTGTCAGGTGCTGTAGATATCATGATTGATGATCGAATTGATATGCTAAATCAGTTCTCTGATGATGTTATGAAGATCCAGTTCCTGACACCTTACACACAAAAAGAAAAGCGTAAGAAAACTTTCGATTTAATTTCTAATGACTGGTATGAAATTTCAAATTTTGTGGTAGACTTAACGTGAAGAGATGTGAAGGCGGGGATTTTATTGTCCGATATGGAGAATGGATAGAGGTCTTCGATGAAAATGGAGGTTTTATAACCTCCTTCAGAGCAACATCCGATATGTGTGAAAAGGTATTAACAAGGTATCTGGTTTTCCAAGCAAACATGGATCCGGCTACTGTTTATAAATTAAAGAGGAGAAGCAAATGACTTTAAAAACAGAATCTCGCAATATTATCACTTCAGAACTTAAACGCCGAGTGGAAAAGATTGTTGATGCACTTAATCTTAAAACATTTGGTATTACAGTTTATGACATGGGTGTTACTGATGAACTTATCTCAAAAGTAATCGACCAAGCTTACCTGGAAGTATTTACTGTCGAAGAAGTTGAAGAAATGGTAGCCTTCAATCAGAAATTTGCAGACCGTACTTTTGTGCTGGAAGCAAAAGTTGAGAAGATGGTTGGGGAAGCTATGGAAGCCAATAAGGATGTTGTGATGGAAAAAGTAATGAAATCCCAAGATAGTCATGAGTGACCAAGAAATAATTTGGAAACCTGTTGTTGGTTTTGAAGGGTTTTATGAGGTAAGTGATTGTGGTAAAGTTCGTAGCTTGGACAGGATGGTGAAATGTTCTCGTAGTTATAAAACCCGACCTTGGAAAGGTAAAATACTATGCCAAACACTTGCAGCAACCAGAGGTTATTATCAAGTAAGCCTATCTAAGGAAGGTAAGATATCCAAGGTTTATGTACACAGACTAGTTGCCGAGGCCTTCTTCATCGAAAGAGATGAAACAGTTAATCATAAAGATGGTGATAAGACCAACAATTGTGTAACTAATCTTGAATGGGTTAGTTATAGTGAAAACAATAAACATGCATTCAGAATAGGACTTAAAACACAATGACAGAAATGATTAAAGTAGAAATTGTAGCTGATAGCATTTCTCCGCAAGGAGTCAGGGTAACTACATTTTGCCTTGAATATCCCCGAATTATCCATAGTGAGTTAATGACTCACCGTCTTTTTAGTCGTAACGCCATGAGTAGCCGAGCGATTCCGATTGAAAAAATGATTGAACAAGTAATTAATAATCCCGCAATGCCGGTTAAGTTTGGCAAGAACCAACCAGGTATGCAGGATGCTGGAGATCACAAGGAAGGGATTGGTAAACGCTATTACACACCTGAACAGTGGTGGCGATTTGCAGCATCAGATGCTTGTCGTTATGCAGAGGGATTTAATCAAGCGGGATACCATAAGCAGATTGCTAATCGTCTTCTTGAGCCATTCCAGCGCATGAAAACTGTGCTGACAGCAACTGACTTTGAAAACTTTTGGTGGTTGCGTGTGGATAAGGATGCAGATCCAACAATCTTTTCATTGGCGGAAGCCATGAAGAATGCATTTGATAACAACACACCCGAACCTTTGAAGCCAGGGCAGTGGCACACGCCTTATGTTGAACACATGTATAAGTTTGGAGACGGAGAGCCAGACGACGCTTTTGAAGGGTACTGTGTGCTGGACGAGAACGGAAGGCCTGTTATGCTAACCCTTGAAGAAGCACTGGCAATTTCTGCTTCGTGTTGTGCTCAAGTTAGCTATCGCCGTCTCGACAACACAAAAGACAAGGCGCTAGATATTTATAACAAACTTTTGAGTGGTAACAAGGTTCATGCTTCTCCATTTGAGCATCAGGCCACCCCAATGAAGGGTGAGTTCAGTCAGTATGGATATGACCCAAGTGTGAATCTCCCAGGGTATGCTGTCTCTTGGGAAGAGGGTGTCAGCCATGCTGACCGTAACGGCGCATTGTGGTCAGGTAACTTCTGCGGTTGGATTCAGCACAGGCAGCTTGTTCCTAATAACGTAGTTTCTGGTTGACAAAGTTTCCAGTAATGGGTATCTTGGCTTTATGAATTACGGGGCGTATTGCCCCGATTACAGGCAGAATGGAGAACATAATGAGCAACAAACAAAAGCGCAAACCTACCCAGCATATTTCAGTAACTATCGACTTCCTGAGAACAATCCCAGGCTTTGATATCTCCAAAGAGAATGACCTCCGTGCTGCCCTATTTGCAGTTGGATTTCAGGTAGCTGATAAAGAAGGGAACCCGAAGCAAGTTACAGTGCTTCAAAATAAAAACGTCCGATGTGCTAATATGCCGTCAACTTATCGAAAGACAATGATTTTTGTTGGTGACATGCGTCCCGATTATCAGTATTCAAAAATATATAACGGTGTAGAGATCCTCGATGTGGGCCTATACTCAGAGCAAGATATGGAACATGTACTTGATTTGCCATATGACCTGCCTGTAACTGAAAAAGTAAATACTCGTAAGTACACCAAGCGCGGTGATCAACCAGAAACTATTGACATCAAATTTGACAGCGAAGATGAAGCACGTCTAAACCAAGCATTTGGCGTGGGGGAATAATGAGTAAAGAAAACACGAAGTGGAAAGATCGCGGATTTGGTGACAAACATCACTATGCATGCTGGCTTTATTTTAATGATTTAACCGATGACAGCAAGATGTACGATGATGTTTACTATGATCAGTATTCTGGTAAAATGGTAAACATCTCTTCTTCAGAAGATAATTCTTCACAGGAAGAAGTGGATGAGGCGGAAAAATTTCTCTCTCAATATGACAATAAATAAGGAGAAGGTTTGATTAATACAGTCGTTAAGAGTGATGGTAGTAAAGTTCCCTTCGAAGCTGAGCGTTTAAATAAAGCCGCTATCTTTGGTGATGACGGCAACGGAAACTGGTCACACATCGCTATGGACGCATATAAGCGTCTGTACGATGGCTGTACCACCCGAGAAGTCCATCAGGCAATGATCGATGCATGTGTTAGCCGTAAGGATGAATATCATGCAAAAACCGCAGGTCGTTTGCTGATCGGTCAGATCTACAAAGAGGCCTATGGTGGCTTTACCAAGATTCCAACCTTGGATACCTTTTATGACTCAATGACACAGAGAGGTTATTGGGAGAACATGGGCTATGACCAGTTTGAATTGAAAAAATTGGATAGGGTTATTGACCACGGAAAAGACTTGACCTATGGCTATGCTGTGCTAAAACAGTTCCGTGATAAATACGGGATCAAAGACAACATCAATGATATTCTGTTTGAATCTCCACAGATGATGTTCATGGGTATTGCAATGGCAGTTATGAAAAATATGTCCCATGATCGTCGTATTGATGATGTTATTAAACTCTATACCTATTTGTCTGATCTAAAAATTAATGCGCCCACTCCTTACCTGAATGGTTTGCGAACAGGGAAAACAGGTTATGCTTCTTGTTGCATTATCAAGGCAGATGATACAGCAAAGAGTATTGGTGTAGCTCGTGAAGTTGCTTATACCATGACAGTAGCTCAGGCTGGTATCGGCTATTACCTTTCTTCACGTTCAATCGGTGACGGCGTTCGCAACAACACGATTAAACATATGGGAAAACTACCCTACTATCGTGGTATCGACACAGGGGTCAAGGAAAACCGACAACAATCACGTGGCGGCTCTGCGACAGTATCATACTTAGCTATTGACCCTCAAATTGAAGAGTTAATGGCACTGAAGAACCCTTTAACAGTAGCTTCAAAAAGGATTAGTGGTCTTGATTACTCAATTGGTGTTAATCAATCGTTTATGAATCGGGTGGCTAAGAATCTTGAATGGATGTTGGTTTCATACAAGGATGCGCCTCAGCTACATGAAGGCATGTTCCGTATGACCATGCAGCAATTTGATGCAGAGGTTGCTCGGGTGGCTGCTGATGATCGGATCCCTAAACGTTTTGTGAAAGCTCGTGATTTAGCTGTGGAACTAATCAGCCAACGTGCAGAGACAGGACGTCTATATGTTTACTGGCCCGATGAAATGAATCGCCATACGCCTTTCTTGGATACGATTTATTCCTCTAACCTTTGCCAAGAGATTTGCTTACCGACTAAAGGCTACACGGATATGCGGAATATCTTCCAAGGAGAGAAAGAGGATGGTGAAGTTGCGCTTTGTTTCTTGTCTTCCCTAGTTGCAGGACGGGTTTCTGAAGAAGAGTATGAGGATGTTGCATATTATACTGTTCTGATGATTGACAATGTTATGGATATCATGGATTATCCTTATGAGCATATGAAGTTTACTGCTGAGTCCCGCCGTTCTATTGGTGTTGGCCTTACAAACCTAGCTCACTACATTGCCAAACACAAAGTTGCATATGGCTCACCAGAGAGCAAGCAATTAGTACACGATCTGGCAGAACTGCACAGTTTCAGCCTTCACAAGGCAAGCCTGCGATTAGCTAAGGAACGTGGTGTTGCACCTTGGATGCATAAAACAAAATATCCTAAAGGTTGGTTACCTATCGACACCTATAACAAAGGTGTTGACTCAGTTGTTCCAGATAAGAGCTTAAAACAGGACTGGGAAAGTCTGCGTCAGGATATCGTAGCAACAGGTGGTATACGAAACAGTGTTCTTGAGGCCTATATGCCAAATGAAAGCTCATCTTTGGCGACAAACACCACAAATGGTATTTATCCGGTTCGTGACCACATTATTTATAAAAAGTCACCGCAAGGATTGGTGCTGTTTATCGTGCCTGATTACACTGAGCTTAAGAATTACTACACTTCGGCATGGGATGTGAGTAGCAATGATTTGATTGACATGTATGCAATCATTCAGAAATTTGCTGGTCAGGCAATTAGTGCAGATCTGTATATCGATTACACGCAGCTACCTGGTGGTAAGATTTCCGTTAAGGACCAGATTGGCTATTTGCTGAGAGCAACCAAGATGGGTATGAAAACTTGGTACTACCTTAACTCGAAGGTTGGTGCTGGGCAATCATTAACAGAAACACTTCTGTCTAAGAAGGCCACTCCAGAACAAGAAACACCGGAAGAAATTGAAGAAGGTGAAGATTGCGATGCTTGTAAGCTATAACAAAATAGGGGCTTCGGCCCCCGTTTGAGGAGGATTTTTGGGAAGCAAAGTTAATATTGAACTAACCCGTGACCAATTAGTCGGCTTACTTGACCTTATTGAGTTGGCAGAAGATCAGAATATTTTACTGACAGAGTTACAACGATCAGCAAAGGTTGAGTTGCAAGAATATCATAACCAGGAGGTACTTAGTGGGCGTATTTAATCCCGAAAACACAGCACATAAGACAGGTGACTACCCTCTGTTTTTAGGACAGCAGATGGGCATGTATGACTCGATTAATCAAGTGTACCCTGAATTATTTGAATTATACAAGAAGCAAAAAGAGCAAGATTGGTCAGAGGACGAGGTAGAACTGAATCAATCAATCACAGATTTTGCTACTTGCGGTAAATCTACTTACGATGTCATGGTTGAAACCCTGATGTGGCAGTGGGAAGCAGATAGTGTGGCAGCACAAGCAATTATCTGTTTGTTTGCACCTTTCATCACGAATAGTGAGTTGTTTGCTATGATGATGAAGCAGTCTGAGATTGAAGTTCTTCATGCACTGACCTATTCAGATATCGTAAGACAGTGTTTACCAAACTCAAGACAGATCATTGAAGATATCCAAAACAACCAAGCAGTATTGGAGCGCTCAAGTGTTATTGTTAAGTACATGCGTGAACTGGAAGTCTTGGGTGCAAACTACCGTATCGATCCAGAATCTGTAGATAAAGAGCAAGTAAGACGTGCAATTTTGAGAGCACTATTTGCGCTTATCGGATTAGAAGGTGTTGAATTCATCTCCAGCTTTGCATGTACTTTCGCACTTGCAGAACAAGGTGTCTTTGTTCAGGTAGGTCAGTTGGTGCAGAAAATCATGCTCGATGAGATGCTTCATACTAAGATGGATTTCGCAGTAATCGATATCCTTCTAAAGGATCCTGTCTGGAGGGCTAGTTTCAATGCTATTCGTTCAGAGGTAAAAGATATCCTCGACGAGGTACGCACCAACGAATATGATTGGGGTAATTATCTCTTTAGTGGTGGTCGTGCAATTATCGGTCTGAATGCCCCTTTACTGAAGGACTGGACAGACTGGAACTGTGCTCCAATTTACGACTACTACGGTATTGAAAAAGATTTCACACCGCCTGCCAAGGATCCACTACCTTTCATGGCATACTGGATGAACCCTGGTTTGCAACAGAACGCCAACCAAGAGCAGAGCAACACAGACTATCGCCTAAATGCGACAGTAAATGATGCTCAAGACGAAGTTTGGGACTTTTAAAGGAGGTTTTTTGAACGATTTTAATAACACAATGGGCATTGATAATGACCCCTATTCAAAACACAATATTAGCTTTTTGATGGGCTTGGCATATGACCCTCAAAAATACAAGATCCTGATTGATGGTGAACGAGTATACGGATTCTCCTCTAAGGCAAAAGTCATTGTTCGAAGAGGGCTAAACGGAACAGCCTCCGCAGAAATTTTCTTGCAAGGAACCTCATCTTGGGTGGAAAAGCTAAGATTAAAACTGGGTGATGTTATTACTTTTGAGGCTTCCTACGAGGGAGAAAATTACTCAGCAAACCTGGATTTCCGTGCGGAGCTAAGATTGATGGGATACGAAGGTATTCACACAGCAGAAGTCCCTGAGTACAGCTTTCAATTTAAAGATATAGAACAGGAGAAACATGAAAAAGAACTTAGACTCCAATTACGTAAAAGATTCTGATCAGATTGGGGTTATGGAAGCACCATTCCTAATCTATGGTAAAGAAAATTGCCCTCATTGCACAAGAGCAAAAGAGTTTTTAAGGTCAAAAGGATTTTCTTTCACCTACCTGACGCTGGACAAGCACTACACCAAAGAGCACCTAATAAAAGAGTGTTCACCTGTGGTGCCAAAGACACTCCCAAGGGTTTTCTGGAGAGATACTTCAGGGTTTAAACAATATGTGGGTACGGCAGATGAGCTAATTTCTTTTGTTAATTCATCAAGCTTCCCATTGACATACTAACAAAATTAATCTATGATAAGCATGGCCCTACTATGGGCCTTGAAAAGGAGAAATAAAACATGGCTAAAAAGACCCTTCGTAAAGCATACAATAAAGAACTGGCTCTGGAGTTACGTGGTAAGAAACGCAAGTCAAAACGAGCATCTGAAGATGAACTTATGCAACTGGTAGCGGATGCGGCTGCAAGAGTAAACTACTAAGGAGTTTTATGTCTATTTCACAAGTTGATGAACTTTGTAAGCAGTCTATCCAAGAGCTTGCTAAGAATTTTGTGGGACTAATTTTCCCTCGTCTTATCAATCAGTTCAATGAAAATACTCAATATCAGATTGAGGCACTTCGTGAAATGAAAGAGAGAAGTAATGACCCTGCTCTGAATAAAGAGCTAAATGAAGCTCAAGCAAGATTGAAAAATGCCATGTCTGAAAGCGCAATGACTTCGGTTATGGAAAAAACAGAGGCAATGCTTGTAGACACCTTAACTGTGGAAGAACTAGCTTACGCGATTTTTCACGAAACAACTACAATTAAGATTTCAGGGATTGCCGCCCAGTTAGAAACGGCGTTTAGAGAGGCGGTAGGAGAGGCCTGATCCTTAAAGGAGGTCTCTAGTGAATCAGAACATAGCTGAAATCCAGCGAATGCTGATCGATGGTGGTTTTGATGTAGGAAAGTCGGGTGCTGATGGCCTGTATGGACCTTCTACAAAATCCGCTTTACAAAGATGCATAATCAAGGCAAACTCTAAAGAAGGAGGTCTTTTGAGACTTAGCCAGTCACAGCTTGACCAGATTTTCCCTCTAGGCGCGAAGTCTGGAAGGAATTCTAATTTCTTACCAGCACTGAATGATCTTTTTGAGAAGTCCGGTATAAGCTCTGTTAACAGAATAGCGGGCTTTCTTTCTCAAATAGGTGTTGAGTCAGGTGAGTTCCTCTATGTTAAAGAGTTAGGGGCAGATTCTTACTTTTCTAAGTATGAGCCTGGGACTAGCATAGGGAAAAATCTGGGAAATACCCAAAAAGGAGATGGTGCCAGATACAAAGGCAGGGGGCTTATCCAGGTAACTGGCAGAGCAAACTATGCAGCTTGTGGAAAGGCACTGGGTATTGATTTGATCAACAATCCAGAGTTGCTTGAACAGCCGAAGTATGCAGTGGATAGCGCAGGATGGTACTGGGACACAAGAAACATCAATGCCGCTTGCGATGCTGATGATATTGTTAAAATTACCAAGCTTGTCAATGGTGGGACTAATCACCTTGCAGAGCGCACTAACTACTACAAGAAGGCAAAAAGTGTCCTAACCGCGTAAGGAGAACAATATGGGAAGATCTAAAGAGGTTCGTGCTTCAAGACTCAGTGCTCGTCAACAGATGAGAGCCGAGAAACAACCGAAGCACAATCCCAAGTTTGATGAAGAGAGAAACAGCGCTCCTATTCTCTCCCCTCTCAATGAAAAGCAGCAAGATTACCTTTTCAAGTTGCAGACATGCAATATTATTATCGCGAAGGGTATTTTTGGCACGGGTAAAACTTATCTTGCCTCTGCCAGGGCTGCTGACCTGCTACGTAGGAATGAGATCGAAAAGATCATTGTCGCAAGACCATACGTGCAGACGGGTAAGACCTCCGGCTTTAAGCCAGGGACAAGCTTAGAAAAACTATTTCCCTACGTAAGAAATATGCTCGACACTATTCGTAAGCGGATGGGTGACGGTGCATACTACAATGCATTGAAAGACGGTCTGAATGGGCGTATTGAAGTTCAGGAACTCGAAAGTATTCGAGGCAGATCTTTTGATGAGCGTAGCTTCCTGCTGATTGACGAAGCACAACAGAGCACACCAGAAGAAATGCTGAGCATTATTACTCGTGTTTCCGATAATTGTACCCTTGTGATTATGGGTGACGCCTCTCAGAAGGATATTCGCGGACAGTCAGGACTTGAATGGGTAGAAGATTTTCTTACCCGCCACAAAATTGCAGGAGTAGGCATTTGTTCTTTCGACGATGCAGAAAATGACATTGTTCGTGGTGGTTTTGTTAAGGACATCGCAAAAGGCCTGATGAAAGATAGATCTAAAGGTGTTTATACACCTATGGCCTCTTAAGGAGGGTTATGGTTTACTATTCTGGGGTAGGTTCGAGAGAAACACCTTCAGAGGTTATCAGCATCATGGAAGATGCTGCTTACCGACTAGCAAAGATGGGTTTTACTCTCAGGAGCGGTAAAGCACAGGGCGCAGATGCTGCATTTCAAATAGGCGTGCAAAGATATTATGATTCTCTTGACAAAGAGTATCAGGATCTGTATCGTGTACAACTGGCAGAGATATATATACCTTGGGCTGGATTTGCAAAAGATAACAAAGAGCTTTATGACTTGTGGGATATTGATCTTAATTATCTAAATTACCTGATTGAAGATCAAGAAACGAAGAGGGATGAGATAGTCTCTGAAATACATCCTAATTTTGAAGCGCTCAAAAAGAAAAGAGGTGCATTTGCCTTGCATTCTAGGAATGTTCATCAAGTCATGGGTGCGAACATACTGGAACCCAGATTATCTTCTTTTTGTCTCTATTATGCAAAGGAAGATAATAAAGGGAATCCAAAGGGCGGCACAGCCACAGCAGTTAATCTGTGTAAGAAATTTGGTGTAAAGACACTTAACCTTAACACAGATGAGAGGCTGGATGTGCTTGAGTCTTTCTTGATAAATCTTGAGAGGAAGCGAAGTGTCGAAGTTCAGAGACAAGCTTAATCAGTCCTACTGCTTGGTAAAAGAAAGTCGCAGAGGCTGGGTGTTGGCTAAAAAGACATCCAAACAGATATACGTGACGGGTTTGAATGGTGAAATAAAGTACATTTGCACCACAGACGACACAGATCAGTTTAAACATTTTTCCGAGTCTGACGAATACGAGTCTGATAAGACACTCGTTGTAGGGGATAAGGTCAAGATGGACAATTTTGGGCCTTTCTTTGTGGTAGATGCAGGTTATCGCGGTGATGATGGAAAGGTTAAGTACCTAATAGCTCGATAGGAGGAGTATGACAGTTAGTATTCATGGGATAATTTCTCATAGAAAACTCATGGAACTTAAGAATTGTGGTGTTGTGGAGCCTGATTTTTTCGAGCGTGAAGTTAACAAGTATTTTAATATGTATCGGATGGTGGTGGCAGAGACATTGCATAAAGACAACTCTGGTTTCATTGCTGGGTTATTCTATACTAAGGAAACAGCCAAGAAAGACGCAGAGTGGATGTTCCCTGACCGAAGAGACTTGCTTGAACATCTCATTTACTTAGATGGTCAGTCTAAATATGTCTCTCTTAGCAAAGAAGAGCTAAATTATTTTACTCTCCTGCACCAGGCAGCTATAGGTTCGGAAAGAGCGCAGCAAGTGCTGCTTTGTTTCAAATACAGCGATCAAGTCCTTGTAGATGATGATACTGGTTTCCATGTGGACTGGCTTCTTCGCAATGCAACGATTTTGAAGCAAATGATGGCTAAAATCCGAGGGGAGGATTAATATGAAATCAGAAAGCGCAAAAAACTTCTTCAGCATGGTTCCTCCAGGTGGCGGCAGTATCTATAGTTACCCGATCCATTCTCATGACCATGTAATTTACATTGATGATCTTTCCTGGTTAGAGGATCATCAGGACCGTTTGCAGGTTATCAGACAGGCAACCCCTGATGACAGCATTAGAATTGTTATCAACAGCCCTGGTGGTTGCGTTAATATCGCGATGGCCTATATAAGCGCTATCCGAGAGAGTCAGGCTGAGGTGATTACGCATGCTGAAGGCCAAGTTTGCTCAGCAGGAACAGTGTTGTGGTTAGCCTCTAAGGACCGTTCTGTTTCTCCATTGACAATCTTCATGTTCCACAACTACCAGGGTGGTGCAATTGGCGATGGTGCAAATATGTACTCACAGATTGTTTTTGAAAAACAATACTTTGATCGGTTGATTGACAAGTTTTATACCGGAGTTTTAACCGCACAGGAGATTGCAACTATCAAGGGCGGTGGGCAAGTGTGGATGGATGAGGTGGAGATCCTGAAAAGGACTAAAGCTATGCTTCTGGATGATAAGAATATTGAGCGTCTTCGTAACGGAATGCAACCCTTGATTTCAGGAGATAAATTAAAAGATTCCTCTACCAAGTCTAAAAATAAGGAAGAGGTAACTGAAGAAACTGTCGAATCATTAGTTGCACCGCAAAAGTTAGTCCTGAAAGTAACCCTTGATGACGGTGATAGTGTTGAAATTGATGTGGAAAAAATCAAGGAAAGTGATTTTGATGCTTTTAACACTCAAGAGTTGCTGTCTATTGCAGTGCAGATAAAAGGAGTTGTTGTAGATACTTCAGAAGGCGAATTCGATTATGAAGGATACGCCAAATCATTACCTAAAGATCGAAAAGGTATTCTTAAAGAGATCTTGGATATTGCGTCTGAAGTTATTGCAACTTATGGCAAAGGTAAAGCAGAGTGACTATGGGTAAGCCTAAGAAAGAGAGGAGGGCTTATGACAGATACGAAACTCCAAAATGGGCTGTAGAGGCCCTTTTGAAAGTAGTTCCTATCCAAGCTGGTAAGACGTACCTTGAACCCTGTAAAGCTTCAGGAAGAATTTATGATTTTCTTCCTTTAGGCTCTGCTTGGGGAGAGATACGAGAAGGCGTTGATTATCTAAAAACAGAATACCCTCATAAGGATTTTGTGATCACTAATCCGCCCTACTCGTTAGCTCAAGAGTTTGTAACCAAGTCACTTGGTGAGGCAGATGTTGTGATTATGCTTTTGCGGATAGGTTTCCTTGAAAGCATGAAACGCAGAGAATGGTGGATTGAAAACCCTTTGTCATCTCTGTTGATACTGTCTCAAAGACCTTCTTTTACCGATGACGGCAATACCGATGGAAGCGGATATGCCTGGTATGTGTGGGATAAGAAAAATAAACTAGGCCTTGAGCCATTCTACTGGTTAGAAGGAGAAGATGATGAGTGTCGCAAACAAAATGCGAGAGATCGCAGGAAGAGCAGAAAAGAAAACACCCGAGTCGATGAAGACCCTGTATGACGAAATAGTCAACGGTGTAGGAACTTGTGCGCAGAAAGGTATGATGGGTATGGGAATAACAATGGATTTCCCAGAAGAAGTAAGGGATTATATACCTCATATCATAGGAGACTTGAGAGGAGGGGGTTTTGTCATCGATATCATTGCTTATCAGCCTTCTAAAAATGGAGTGATGATAAATTTCTTCGTCACTTGGTAAACAGAACCCGCTTCGGCGGGTTTTTTCATTTTCATGGTTGACAGAAGTGGTTGTATAGTGATACTTTGTTTGGAAAGAGAGGTGAGCATGAAATTTTTCATACATTATCGTCCGATACACACAAAGCGTTATAACCAGTACACTGGTGACTTGTTAAAGATAACCACCGAAGATGTGACAATAGAAGGGTGGAATAAAAGACGTTGCAACAGAAGTCAATCTGTGTATAATAGACTGACAAGAATGCTTAAGAGCGCCGGAATGGATGATGAGATGACTTATCCGCTCGATTCTGGAAGGTCAGTAAAAGATCTGGTCAAATACATGGACCAATGGGAGGCCAAAAATGATCATTAAGAAAATGCGTTACTTTGTTAAGTTGGAAGGTGAGAAGTGGGATGCTATGGGTGAAGAATATCTGAGATCAGTGGAGACAGGCATTGTAACCCTATCAGAATCCTATACTACAGACATCAATACCATGATTAAAGAAATCCGGCATCAGTTAAAACTTAGTGACCGCTGGTCATTCAATATATCTTCGATGTGCCCATTACCAGGTAAGGTAGAATGAGTCTATCTATTCGTTACAATTCCTACTCCTCAAATAACGAGCGTCAGGAGATAGCTGCCTTCTCCATAGGTAGTCGGCCTTGGCAGACATCTCCCGAAACAGATAAGCCACTAGTTATATTATGTACTTGTGGGGCTAATAATTGGACTGATAACGGAAGAACCATGAACGAATATGAGTGCGATTGCTGTGGGGAGTACATACTCACTGAACCAAAAGGAAAAGTTGAATGAAAATTTATTTAGTTGGTGGCGCTGTTCGTGACGAATTACTTAATCGACCAGTTCATGACCGTGATTATGTAGTTGTTGGTGCAACTCATGAAGAAATGATTGAGAAAGGATTTAGTCAGGTGGGTGCAGCTTTTCCTGTATATTTGCATCCTGAAACGAACGAAGAATATGCTTTGGCTCGGACAGAGCGTCGAGTTGGTGATGGGCACAAGGGCTTTGAGACATTTTTCAGTCCTGATGTTACGTTGGAGGAAGATCTCTCTCGCCGAGACCTGACAATCAACGCAATGGCCCGTGATTTGGAAACAGGATTTATCATTGACCCTTTTAACGGCATGTCTGACTTATGCAACAATATTATTCGTCACACATCACCTGCGTTTATGGATGACCCACTACGTATTCTTCGTGCAATCCGGTTGCAATCACAGTTAGGAGATGATTGGAGTATCGACCAAGAGACTTATTCTTTGATGTTTAAGAATAAGGAACGCCTGAAAGAAATCAGTCCTGAGCGTAAGTGGAAAGAGATGGAAAAAGCTCTGAACAGCAATCTTTTCTCTCAGTATGCATGGCACTTGGGTAACTTTGGTGAGTTGCCGGAACTTGAAAACCTAAGAGGGGTCTTGCAGCCAGCCGATCACCATCCTGAAGGTGATGCTTATAAGCACACAATGCTGTGCCTTGAGCAGGCTGATTGTAGCAGGCTCTCGCCGGAAGCTAAGTTTGCTGTTCTTTGCCATGACTTCGGTAAGGCAACAACTTATCGGAAATACGGCAATCTCCTGGGTCATGAGCAGGAAGGTGTACCGCTTGTAGAGCAATTATGTGAAAGGATCCGTATTCCAAACGATTTCAGGGATATTGCTAAATTTGTTGCTGAGAACCACACACGTGTGCATACTATTCTGCCTCGTGGTTCCAACAAAGGTATTAAGCCCCGATCTTTGATGAAATTGTTAGAGAGTGCAGGTAATATCTCCAGTGGCAAAACTTATGAAAAGATTATTGCACTAGCAGACGCATGCTACTGCGATGCAACAGGAAGAGGTCCTAACCATGTTGACAAACCATACCCACAAGGCGACCTCTTGATTGATTCTTTTTACGCGGCATCCCGTGTTGAAAGTAAATCTATTTCCACCAAGATGTTGGAAGAGGGAAAGACAGGTTTGCAGATTGGTGAGGCAATTCGCGTTGCGCGTATTGATGCGATCAGAGAAGTTTTGAAAGGAAGAGTCTTTTATCTTGAAAAACTGTAATTCTAAACAAGAGTACAAATACGAAGCTCATAGCTTTTATCTTGACAAGCTTGCAGGGAAGCAAGTCTGCGCCTGGTGCGGGTTGGTTGGGCTGAGAAATCCGGCAAGCCAGTGGTGTGTTGACAAAGGATGCAACTACAAGGACCATAAAAGCTATGAATCTTCAATGCACAAACTGACCAAGAAGTTCGACTTCTGAGGAGGATGGGTGGAATTTTCTACTATTTTTGTCGGCTATCTGCTAATAGGGATGTTAACATTTTTCCTATTAGGGATCAGGGTTTTCTTAAAATATAAAGAAATCAGCTTGGAAGACGTGTTGTTTATGGTTTTCAGTATAGTCGCATGGCCCCTCTTATTTTTAGGGGTTATTTACTTAGTTATTGGATATCTGCAAGATAACCATTATAAAATTGGAAAAATTATTTTTATAAGGAGAAAAAGATGAAGTTACGTATGTATTGCATTGTAAATCAGTATATTGCAGGTATTCATGCAGGCATCCAGTCTGCCCATGCTATCCACGAGATGTTTTTGAGATACCCACAGAGGTTCTGCCAAGCAAGTAATCAGCTATGGGACTGGGCTTCTGAAGACAAAACCATTATCGTTTTGAATGGGGGATATCAGTCAAAACTGTACGAACTCTATGGCGTTGCTTCCACCTGCGAAGACATTCCAATTTCCTCCTTTAAAGAAGAGCAGGATTCTTTGAATGGAGCACTGACTGCGATTGCGATGGTTTTACCAGAGTACATTTATGATCCTCAGTATTGTCAATATATGATTGTATCAGCAGACAGCCCTTCATTAAATGGTCCGGTTGTTGCCGACACATGGAAGAATCCAGAGACAGGTGTTGTCGAGCATCACTACAGTGAGGAAGAGAAATCTCTTATTGGAATGTTGAAGAAGCTACGCTTAAAAGGTGAATGATGAGTATTTATCTCGGCGATGTAATTTACCAAGATGACAAGTTCACCGCTACTAAGTGGCAAGGAAGTTACTATATGTACTGGACAAAAACCATTCAAGGAGAGAGTGCAGTTCGGTGCGGTCAACTATTGACTGGACAATCTGGTTTTAAAAATAAATATAAGTCAGATTTTAAAAAATGGATTGACTCAATACAAAAAAGAGAGTATAGTACGATGTTGAGTTACCTGAAACAGGCTGAAGAACTTATTATGAAGTCGGAGTGGATGGCGAACATGAATGATTTTGACCTTACTGAGGTCAGAAAACAATACAGCAATTTAAAAGGAGAACACAATGACGCTTAAAATGAAAAATATGGATACCCGTCTGATCCAAGAATCAATCTCTGCGGCAGCAAGTATTACTGTGGCTAAAATCCACTCAAAGGATTATTACTCTGGGCAAAATGATTTATTCGAACTTGAATTTGAACGTGTAGTTAATGCAATTCTCCGAGTCGCAAACAAGGACTCTGAAGAAGAAGCTCAAGAAGTTTATAAATAATTCCTTAACCACAAAATTGTTTTAAGGAGAAACATGAAAAGTTTAGAGATCATGCGCTGCTACTCCGGTAGCCTCGCCTACGGCACAAATCTTCCAACTTCTGATGTGGATATCCGAGGTATCTTTTGTGCAGAGCCTAAGTACACTCGAACTCCATTCTATAAAATTGGCGAGCAAGTGCTTAAAGAAGAAGAAGATGGTAAACTCTACGAGGTAAACAAGTTCATGAGCTTGTTCGTGGAGATGAACCCGAATATTATTGAGCTAATGTTTGTTGATGAAAGTGATATCCTCGAAACAAGCGATGCTTATGACTATCTTCGTACAGTAGCTCCTGACCTTCTGTCAAGTAAAGTTGCCCATAGTTTCTCTGGCTACGCCATGTCTCAACTTAAGCGTATCCGTGGTCACGACAAGTGGATCAATAATCCCCAAGCAGAAGAGCCTCCTAAGGCTAAGGATTTCCTCCGGTTGGTGCATAGCTACATGGAAGACCAAGTATTGAACCATGAAGACTTTATGCGTAAGATTGAGAGAATGAACGAATTCTGCATGCTGTTGCCTTATGGGGACAATACTTATGCTGTAATTGAGAATTTCAACAGCCCTGGAATTTTTAATGCAGATGGTTCGTTACGTAAGATTGAATACTCCAGCGTTTCAGACACAGAAAAGAAGCGAGTACCAATTTTCATCGTTAAGTATTTGGCTGAAGATCACCGCCAGGCCAAAGAAAAGCACAAGAATTATTGGAACTGGAAGGCAAACCGTAATGAGGCGCGCCACGAGTTAGAGGTTAACTTCGGCTATGATACTAAGCATGCTATGCATTTGGTCCGCCTGATGCGTATGGCAGAGGAAATCCTGACCGAAGGTAAGGTGATCGTTAAAAGACCTGATGCTGAAGAGCTTCTAAATATTCGAGGTGGTAAATGGTCTCTTAATGAATTACTGAAGTGGGCAGAGGAGAAGGATGAATATATTCGCAAGGACCTTTATCTCAAAACTTCATTGCCAAAATACACCGACCTTGATCTGGCATCAAGAGCACTGATGACGGTGCAGGACATTTGCTGGGCTAAGATGAATGGCTGACTTAACCCTTATCGTAAATTTTCTGTACGGATTTTTAGCTAATGTATACTTCTTAGTAATGAAGAATGACTTAGAACTGAAAAAGATGTATCGTGCTAAATCGGACAAGGACTGGTCAGAAATATGTTTTGCAATGGGGATCTTCTTCCCCTTTGCATTTCTCATTAACAAATACAAGAGGTTTAAATATGCATAGCCATGAAGTTGCAGTTGGTATCGATGTATTTCAAAAATTTTTCAATGGTTTGGTGACAGAGTGGAAAGAAGAGTATTGCAAAAATTCAGAATCTAGTCCAGAGGAATGGCCCGTTGTACTTACGGAGTCTGAATTCATTAACGACTTCCTTGTTTGGTTGCAATGCAAGGGGTACACCGTATGAGTTTTGGAATTATGGACCAGTATCGGCTTGATAAGCTTAAAACTGAATACATTCAGACACAACAGTTGGTCAAAGAAACCGATGGTTGCCTTCACCGAGCATGCCAGAGTTGTGGAGGGACGGGTTTTCGAAAGGATGGAAGCGGAGCATGTATTCATGGAATATCATGTACTTGCAAAAACTGTAGCGCTTACTGCTAAGACATGAATCGGACTATCTCCTATATAAAATTTCGTCCGTTCGTGATAAAATGGAGGATAATATTATGATAGGAGGTAGTATGTTTCAGAAGATTGTTCGAGAACACCCTACCCTACAAGAGCACTGGCAGACACTGCTTGAAAAGGGTTACATAGAGAACTCTAAAGGTTGTATAGCTCTGGTAAGGAAATATGCAGCCGATGAAAAGGTTCTTATAATTAGAGACTCTGGTAGCGGATTGCTTTACACAATACGTACCGGAAAGCTTGAGGTGACCAGGGGAGTGGATACACAAAAACCCACTACCTATACATTTCGGGTTGGGCAAATGGGAAAGCTCGACCCTGTAGATTTAGAACAGGCATTCGAAGAGTATGAAGGTTTTGAAAGCTCTATCAGAGATCTTTATAAAACCATTGATAAAATAATCGATGAGCACAAGAAAACATTGGGATGGCTTTACCAAGTGAAGGACTGGTTTAGGAATAAAATAAACCGTGTATTCTTTGCTGTATTTGTGGGCTATGGCATTATGACAATAATTGTTTTCTTAAAGTACTTGGTTTAAGGAGGGGTTATGCGGGACAGAGGGGATTACTATAAACAGTATGCAGCACGGCGTAGGGAGATAGATCGCCAACGTCGAGCTACACCAGAAGGAAAGGCCAGACAATTAGAAATCAGGGTGGATAGGATATTGGCTGAAAAACGAGCAACTATAAACACGGAATGGGATATCTTTGTTCGGGAAGAAGCGAACCTACTTTGCTCAATAAGGATGCATGAAACTGGAATTCCTTGGGATCCAGACCATATGCTGCCCCTGAGAGCAAAGAAAGTCTCTGGCCTGAATTGTGGTGATAACATACAGGTAATACCCGCAAAACTCAACAGAAGTAAGAGAAACAGGATGTTATATACTGACAGGCTTGAATGGATTGCAGACCTTAAAAAGATGTGTAAATAACAAACCCGCCTTGAGCGGGTTTTTCTTTTTCAGGAATTGCGAAGTTTAACTATCGTGATGCCATCTGCGATATCAAGGCACATGAGGCGACTCCTTGAGATGTAAGTGATCATCCCTGTGGCTTTTTCTTTGCAATAAAACCAGTCATCCTCCAAAGGAAGATTATTTGCAATCTTGGTCGGAGTATCAGCTTGAGAGATGACAAACACACAACTTCCATTTAGATTGGCGAGCATAGGTTGTGTAAACCCGTAGAGCAAACATGTAATACCAGGCCTGACTTGTAAATCTGGTTCATTACGATCCGGCCTTCCACCTTTATCTTCTAATCTGAGCATTTGAAATCTCCTCTGTTTGTTTCAAGAGACATTATCAGGTAATCCAGAGATAGTCAAGAGTTGACAAGAGAAAATAAAGGTGTATTATTACGGGACTAACACATATCAAGGAGAAGAAATGAAGCGAATTAAACTCACCATCACAGAAAACTATGTTGCCCATTGGTCTTGGTGGCAGGGTGTTCGTGAGCTTATCCAAAATGCAGTGGACACTAAAGATTTCTCTGTATCTCTTGACGAGGTCAATAGAAAAATTGCCATCGTGTCACGTGGAGGAAAGATCCCACTTAATGCACTTCTGCTGGGTAACACCACTAAGAAAGATGATGACTCGAAGATTGGTAAGTTCGGGGAGGGTATGAAACTTGGACTGTTGGTGCTATCCCGCTTAGGAGCCGATATCTATTTCAACAATGCAGGCGACCTTTGGACACCACGGATGGTTTATGATGAAACTTTCGAAGCAAATTGTCTCGCAATAGATATTGAATCAGGGGTTGTTCACAACCAAGGGGATGTTATTATTGAGGTCTCCAACATACCGCCTGATGCCCTTGCAGAGATAAAAAGCAAATATGCGCCTTTTCAAGACTTAGAGGTGGTTATAGGAAACTCAAGAGGAAAGGCATATAAGAAACCAAAAGGAAGACCTCTGCGTCTTTTTGTAAATGGTATTTACGTTACTGAAATAAAAGGTAGATTCAAGTTTGATTATGATTTTATCCCTTCAGCTTTTGTCTTAGATCGTGATCGGGATAGTGCTTCTACATTCGAAGTTAAGTATGAAGCCTCCCGACTACTTGCAGGACATGCAGATATTCTGCTTCTGGCAGAACTCGCATCAGAGGATTATGAAGACCTGAAAGATTTCTCTGGTAAGTTTAAGGACTATCGTACTGGACGGTCATCTGTAAACTACAGAGAAGACAAAGATGAGGAAGAAACTCTTGAAACTGTGGCTTCAAGAATCTTCTGTGAGAAGCATGGTAGCGATGCTTTTCCTATCAATGAAACATGGCATAGTTCAAAGAAAAGATTGGTGACCTCCCAAGCAATCAAGAATGGATGGGTGCCTGTGACTGTCAATGAAGCAGTCTACCAAATGGTTGAAGGAGCATATAACATTGAAGATGAAATAGAAAACATGATTAATTTCAAACCACTGGAATGGATGGAAAAGTTCAAGGACAAGTACGGAAGAAAAATGTATGCTAAACCTCGTCGCCACTTAGAGAAGGCAATTGAGATGCTGAAAATTGTGGAGGGTAAATGATTAGTGACCATCGCCAGTTATTGAATGAAATCTACGAAGACTTGGATATCATTTGGTACGACGAGTTAACATCCGATGATGATCTTATCTCCCAGCACGTGTGGCAAGACAACGACACACTCAAATGGTGGTTTATGGATAAACAATTCAAGCGGAAAGGGCAGGCAGTAAAAGAATGCCTGAAACATTTTAAACCGGTATTGACATCCTGATCGTAAACATTTATAATCCTCTCATACTAACCTATGAGGGGATTTTTTTATTATGAAACATTGCGATAAATGCAGTAAGTGTTGTGAAGTTATCATGCTTGACAACGTCTCACCGGAAAGCTTGGCTGAAAAATTCCAAAGTGGTAGGATTGATCCGCTATATATAGAGATGCTGAAACCCATCAGCAGGGAAGAGGCATTTAAAAGGAACCCTGTTGCAGTCTCCGAAAGAGAAGAGAGTGCCAAGCGATACGGTAATGGACGTGACAAAGTTTACTTTTACTCTTGCCCTAAGTTGGTGGATGGGATGTGCTCTATCTACGAAAAGCGTCCATCAATGTGTTCCACTTACCCATTTAAGAACGACGAATGGCTCCAAGGGGTAAATGCAGGGTCGCATGCATGGTTATCTAAGCGACAGTACGTAGTGAATGAGCCTCGGTACTCCGAAAACTGCTCATACCTACCTGGTTTGATTCCGATTAGAAATATAGGGTAAAAATTATGCTTCTTACTATTGTTTTCTTGGTTGTTATGGTCCTTATAGGTATGAGAGGTCTACCTTTCTATGCTTGGGTGGTCTTAGCACACGAATCCAAAAAGCCGTGGAAAAAATAAAATGGTAGATTTAGCTTCGAAATATAGAGATGTTCTTTGTCTTTATCGCAAGAAAATGCCAAAGATTAGCAAGCCTGAGTCAAGGGAGTGGCTCTTCAAAGCATATCCTCATCTGGACCGAGGAAGGATGTGGAACAGGGCACTTTACGATTTCAACGTGCGCAGTGACAGATCATTGTACACTACTGGAATCTGTCTTTCGTTAGCTCTTTATGGCAGGGAGGTGACAGAACAAGAGGGGAAAATTATCTGCCTGTATTCTGAAGGCCTGTTTTGCCATGCTGTTCTTGAATTTGAAAACAAATATTATGATGCTTTCTATCCAGAAGGTGTTGACGACATTTCAAAAATGATGTATGTTGATGTTTGTGAAAAAAGGCCGATGCCTGATAGCCTGATGAAAAGCTTCTTCAGGAGTCCAGGTATCGAACTGTTGAAAAAAGAAATTTACAAACCCGTGGAGGAACAATGAACTTGACCAATATCCCAACCGCTAAAGAAATTAGAGAATCTTATGAAGGCGAGTACCTGAAGAGTTTTTGGGAAGAAAAAATCGCTGCCAAAGTAACCGAGATTCGTGAAAAGGTACTCATAGCTAATCGTGGTGGTGAGTTATCATCAGTGGTTGAATATAAAGCGAAAAGCAACGTAGAGAGAAACTATGTTCGTCGTAGATTTGAAGAAAAAGGTTTCAAATTATACACTGTAGGGTATGGGGCTCTCGCAATCAGTTGGGATGAGGACGTGCCGCAGGCACCGCCGAAACGTCCGTAAAAATATCTCATTCCGCTTACCCCTTTCGGGTACGCTCATTCGAATTTTAAGGAGAATTCTATGCAACGATTAACTAAAGAACAGGGTATTATTCTGACTGGTTACACAGGATTTATGTGCTGTTCATTTTCTGATTTCCATGAAGATGTCGAGAAGCGTATGGGCCAGCCATTACTGATTCATGAGATATCAATTTTGAGAGATGAAATACAAGACCTTTACCAAGATGACTTCATGGGAATGATGCCAAAGAAAAATGAGGATTAATATCTTTGCAAAATAAAATTTTTGTTAAATTAAGTGACTCAGACCAAACCCACTGCCTGTCAGAAGATGGGCTAATCTCCTTGCTTTTGGGAAAGAAAGTTGAGACTGTAGAAAAACCAACACCAAATGTTGAGCTTGCACAAAAGGCAGTGGATTTCTGGGTAGAAGAATGGCATAAAAGAGGTGTTGACATCCTGTCTGCTGTTCTCCACACAGAGTTTGACCCCGAAGAGGCATACTGGTACTTTGTCATAGAACTTGGTTGCCGAAGAGATAAGGACATTAAAGCTTTCACGCACAAAGAGATTGACATAATCGGTGTTGCAGCCGATAATGAAGAAACTTATGAGTGGTTGATGGAATACACATTCATCACCAGAGATATAGGAGATGCTTAAGTGCTTTTAAATTTTAAAGAGATAGAGAAATGGAGCTTCTTTCAGGATATTGACTATCGAATTTACAACTCCAAACATCTTTACCTGAAGATAGGTCAGTACAAATATGTTAATATGGAAACAAAAAAGGAGTACGATATCCGTAAGGTCAACATGGCCCTTTATGATACTGATTTTGGGGTTTACAAAACTGTAAAACCAAAATTCATTCTGGGGTAAGAGGGGATAGGGTATGATTGGTATGATTATTCTTTGTTTATCACTCTTGGTGTGCCTTCTCGTGGCAATATTTAACCTGGTTGATGGTTTACTCTACAAAAGACCTCAGTCCGTATACATTTCGGTCTGCCTTTTCATGGCGACAGTCAGTGCCTTTCTAACCGGACCGTTGGGGTTATTTTCATGAGGGCTTTTCGATGGAATGTAAAGATCAAGCCAAAACCTGAGAAACTTGTTTATGATATCTTAACTTCTACAGATGGAACCGTGGGATTTGCAACACACTTTACTGTTGAGATGCAAGACGGCACTTTCAGGACACATCTTGTTTCTGAC
>JACCDR010706319.1_pt1 | contig 29293 bp, 53 predicted proteins | sample 7446431 | NCBI WGS metagenome assembly JACCDR01 (sample SAMN15323443, study PRJNA562643) | freshwater metagenome | isolation source: river surface water | place: USA:Blue River Watershed | collected 2017-08-17
CCTTCCTGTGATCGGCCGCGCTATCAAAACGTCAGGAGTTTGACGCTATGGGTGGAGTTGGATCGGGTGGGCTGAGGGTCGGTGCAGGCCCGAAGCCGAAGTCGAAGAACGCGCATTGGCTGGGCGGGGACGCCGGCAAGCGTGGCAAGGCGGGCGATGGTCCGGCCGCTCAGGCTGAGCCGGTGGTCGTGATTGCTCCGCCCGTGGCGCTTGGCGAGGAGGCGCGTGGCGTGTGGGAGGCGCTGGCCCCGCATGCGTGCGCGGCGCGGACGCTGACCGAGGCGACGGTGCGCGACTTCCGCGAACTGTGCGAGCTGGTGGTGGACATGGACGCGGCGCGGGCGGCGCGTCGGGCGGAAGGCTGGACGGACATGGGCCTCCGTCTGGCAACGGCGTATCGCGGGCTCGTGCAGCGGGTGGAGGCCAAGATGCGGGCGTTCAAGCTGGCCCCCATCGGCAAGGAGATGACGGACGCGGAGGTGAAGCCGACCGATCCGTTCGCGGAGTTCGACGGCGGGGGTGTGCAGTAGGTGAACCCCGTAGACGCTTACGCCACCGATGTCGTTGAGGGCCGCGTGTCGGCCGGGAAGTATCACCGGCTGGCGTGTGCGCGGCACCTGGCGGATCGTGCGCGAGAGAACACGCCCGGTTTCCCGTATCGGTTCGACATTGCCAAAGCGGAACGCTACTTCCGGTTTGCCGAGCGGCTGAAGCACTACAAGGGCGAGTGGGCGGGGCAGTACATCGTCCTCCAGCCGCATCAGAAATTCCGCAAGGGCTGCAAGTACGGGTGGGTCCACGTCGAGACGGGCTATCGGCGGTTCCGGAACAGCTACGAGGAAATCCCCCGCAAGAACGGCAAGAGCCTCGAACTCTCGACGGAGACGCTGTATCTGACGTTCTTCGACGGCGAGGGCGGCGCGGAGGGCTACTGCGCGGCGACCAAGCGGGAACAGGCGCTCATCATCTTCAACGACTGCAAGAAACTCGTCGCGTCGTCTGGGTTGAAGGATCGGCTGAAGGTCCACTCGGGGGCCATCTACAGCGAGGCCACCGCGTCGAAGTTGCAGCCGCTCTCGGCGGACTACAACACGATGGACGGCCTGAACGTCCACACCTACACGCTCGACGAGATGCACGCCCTGAAGCATCGCGGGACGGTGGACGTGCTGGAGACGGCGACGGGCGCGAGACGCCAGCCGATGGGCAACAAGATCACCACGGCCGGCGATGATCCCGTATCGCCCTGCGGGGACGAACACGACTACGCCTGTAAGGTGCTCGAAGGCATCCACGTCGATGAGACGTACTTCGCGTTCATCGCCCACGCGGATGAGGGCGACGACTGGACGCTGCCCGAGACGGCGGCGAAGGCGAACCCGAACTACGGCGTGAGCGTGAACCCGGAAGACCTCAAGGGCAAGGTGGTCAAGGCGCTGAACATGCCCGCTGCCGCTGCGACCTACCAGCAGAAGCACCTGAACCTGTGGGTGAACAGCTCGCAGCCGTGGCTGTCGATGGACGGCTGGCGTAAGGGGCAATCGCCGTGGTCGGCCGAAGACCTCCACCACGAGCCGTGCTATGTCGGGATTGACATGGCAAGCAAGATCGACCTGTGCGCGATGGTGGCGCTGTTCCCGCCCACGGTGGGCCGGGACCGCTGGCGCGTGCTCCGGTGGATATGGACGCCCGAGGAGACGCTGGTGGAACGGGCGCGGCGGGACCGTGCGCCGTATGACGTCTGGGTGAAGCAGGGGCATCTGCTGACGACGCCGGGGAGCCGCATCGACCACCGCGTGATTCGGGAGACGCTGGCCGAGATTCGCCCGCTCTACGACATCGCGGCGATCGGGTTCGACCCGTGGCACGCAGACAAGATCATCACGGAGCTGGTGGAGGAAGACGGGCTTGCGGCCGAGCAGGTGGTCGAAGTGCCGCAGACGTTCGCGGGCCTGTCGAGTGCGTGTCTCCACCTGGAGGCGGAAGTCTTGGAGGGCCGGGTGGATGCGGGGAACTGCCCGGTGATGGCGTGGTGCGCGTCGAATGCCGTGGTGCAGCGTGACGGCAAGGACAACATCCAGCCGATCAAGAAGCGCAGCCGGGGGCGGATCGACCCCATTTCCGCGCTGTGTATTGCCCGCCGTCTGGCGCTCGTCCACGAGGACACGCCGAAGTCCGTCTACGAATCTCGTGGCCTTGCCACGCTGGGGCAGCGATGACCATCCGCGAACAGATGCGTTCTGCGTACCTGCGCTCAAACCTGACCGTGGTGGACATCGCCGCCGCGTCTGGCGTGTCCGAGCGGACGATCCGCAACATCCTCCGTGGGCAGAACGTCTCAGCCGAGAACCTGTTCGCGGTGGCCTGCGTGCTGAACGTCCGCGCCATCGACGTGCCTCACGCCAGCGCATAACAATCCTGCGTAAGCGGCAACATTTTGCCGCATTCTCTCCCGCGCCTTTGTCAAACTAATGGCGCGTGCCTAGACCCCGCGTGTCCGGTCCCACGGTGGCCTCGTATGCAGGCTTCGCGTTGATGGCTGTGGGCGTGTGGGTGAACTTCGGGGCGGGCTGGGCCTGTCTCGGAGCGGGTGCGCTGCTATTCGTGGCCGGCAACCTCGCGGAGATCAAGCAGCGGTGAGCCTGTTTCGGGGACTGTTCGAGCGCCGGTCCATCGGTTCCGAGGAACTGATGCGCTACCTGTCGCGTGGCGTGCAGTCCGTCTCTGGGCAGTCCGTCTCGGAATCGTCCGCGATGCGCGTGGCGGCGGTCTACGCCTGCGTCACGCTGATCGCGGGCACGCTGGCGACGCTGCCGATGCACGTCTACGAGCGCGTCGGGGACCGGGACCGTAGGCGTCGGGACAATCACCCCGTTGCGATCCTGTTCCGCAAGCCGAACCGCTGGCAGACCCGCGTGGATTTCTGCCAGCAGATGCAGTCGTCGGTGCTCCTGCGGGGCAACGGCTACGCGCTCATCCAGTGGGACGGCACGACGCCGCGTGAGATGTGGCCGCTCCACCCGGACGCGGTGGAAGTCGAGCGCGGGCGCGACCTGTCGCTGCGCTATCACGTCCGCATGGACCCGACGTCGCCGGTCAAGATCGTGCAGCCGGAAGACATGTTCCACGTCCGTGGCCTGTCGTCGAATGGCTTCACGGGGCGCTCGGTGCTTGGGGATGCGGCCGACGTGATCGGCATCGCGCAGGCTACACAGGAGCACGCCGGGACGTTCTGGGCGGACGGTGGCGGGCCGGATGTGGTGCTCAAGCACCCGAAGACGCTGAGCCAGAAGGCGATGACGTCGCTCGAAGAACACTGGGAAGCGACCTACGGCGGCGGCAAGGGCCAGCGCCGGGTGGCCGTGCTCGAAGAGGGCATGGACGTCTCGGCCATCAGCCTGACGAAGCAAGACGCGCAGTTCCTTGAGACGCGCAAGTTCCAGCGCGGCGAGATCGCGGGCATCTTCCAGGTGCCGCCGCACATGATCGGGGACACCGAGAAATCTACGTCGTGGGGCACCGGCATTGAGCAGCAGCAGATCGGCTTCGTGCAGTACACGATGCGCCGCTGGCTCGTGACCTGGGAGCAGGCGATCTGGCAGCAGTTCATTGAGGCCGAACAGGCGTTCTATCCCGAGTTCAACGTGGACGGTCTGCTGCGTGGCGACCTCAAGACGCGCATGGACTCGTATGCGCTCGGCATCACGAACGGCGTCTACAGCGTCAACGACGTGCGCCGCAAGGAAAACGAATCGCCCGTCGAAGGCGGCGATACCTACTGGCGGCAGTTGAACCTCGCGCCGCTGACGCAGATCGATACGCCTGACGCGCCGGCCGCGCCGGCTGACCCGAACGACGGCAACGCAGACGACACCACGGGGGCGGAGGCCACGGTATGAGCGAACGCACCCGACTCGCAGTCGCCCTTGAAGTCCGCAGCATCGATGACGACGCCCGCACGTTCGAGGGCTATGGCTCGGTCTTCGGCACGTTGGACAGCTACGCGGACACGGTGAAGCGTGGCGCGTTCAAGCGATCGCTGAAGGAATGGAAGACGAAAGGCCGCATGCCCGCGATGCTCTGGCAGCACAACCCGGACGAGCCCGTGGGTGTGTGGACGGAGATGGCGGAAGACGAGACCGGCCTGCTCGTCAAGGGCAAGCTCCTGACCACGGGTCGTGGCCCGCAGGCGTATGAAGCCCTGAAGGAAGGTGCGCTGTCTGGCCTGTCGATTGGCTTTGTGACGCGCAAGTCGCAGATTGACGACGAGTCGGGCGTGCGGACGCTGACCGATGTCGATCTGTGGGAAGTGTCGCTGGTGACGTTCCCCGCGAACGATCCGGCTCGTGTGACCTCGGTGCGTGCGGCTGGCGAGTGGCCCGACGAGCGCGAGTTCGAGGAATGGCTCCGGCGAGACGCCGGACTCTCACGAGCGGAGTCGAAGCGCGTGATCGCCACTTGTTACAAGCGGCTTCTGTGTGACGCAGAGGCCATCACCCCTACCCCCACCGTCATTGCGGGACGCCATGACGAGGGCAATCGAGAAGCGTTGATCGCCTTGCGATCAGTCCTCTCGGGAGTCCCCGCACATGGACGCAGAAGTGAAGGGCCTGATCGATGAGATCGGCCGTGGTTACACCGAGCTTCAGCAGACGCTGACGCAGAAGGCCGAGCAGGCCGCGACGGGTGCCGTTGACCCGCTCATCGAGAGCAAGCTGAAGGCGCTGAGCGCCGATCTTGCCACCAAGGAAGCCAAGCGTGATGCGGCGGTCGCGGAACTCAAGTCCCGCGTCGATGCGCTTGCGTTCACCGGTCCGGTCACGAAGACCGGCGAGTCGGCCGATCTGCGCGAATACCGCGCCAAGCTGAACGCCTACATTCGCCGTGGCAACGAGGACGGCCTGCGCGCCCTCGAACAGCGCGCCCTCTCGGTCGGCAGCGATCCTGACGGCGGCTACACGGTGGAAGCCGACCCGAACGGCCGGATGGTCTCGCGCATCTACGAGACCAGCCCGATGCGGCAGGAAGCGTCGCAGATCACCATCTCGACCGACGCCCTTGAAGGGCTCATCGACAACGGCGAAGCCGCCGCGTCATGGGTCGCTGAGACCGGCTCGCGTGCGGAAACCAACACGCCGCAGCTCGGCCAGTGGCGCATCGTCGTCCACGAGCTGTTCGCCAAGCCGCGTGCGACCCAGAAGCTCCTCGACGACAGCAACGTCGATATCGAGGGCTGGCTGCTCAACAAGATCGCGGACGCCTTCGCTCGTGCGGAGAACACCGCGTTCGTGACCGGCATCGGTGTGGCGCGTCCGCGTGGCTTCGCCAGCTACTCGACCGCCGCGACGGCTGACGCCTCGCGCACCTGGGGCACGTTTGAGCATGTCGCCTCTGGCAGCTCGGGCAGCTTCGGCACCGACCCGAACGGCGTGGAAAAGCTCATCACGCTGCAGCACAAGCTGAACCCCGCCTACAACAGCAACGCGAAGTGGTTCATGAACCGCGCCACGCTGGCGGAAGTGCGGACGCTGACCGACGCGTCGAGCGCCGGCAAGTTCGTGTTCGTGCCGGACTTCTCGGGCACCACGCCGGGCAGCATCCTCGGCCGTCCCATCGTGCTGTTCGAGGACATGGCGACGTTCAGCACGGCCAGCTCGCTCGCGGTCGCCTACGGCGATATGCGGGAGGCCTACCAGATCGTGGACCGCATCGGCATCCGCACGCTGCGCGATCCCTACTCGGCCAAGCCCTACGTCGAGTTCTACAGCACCAAGCGCGTGGGCGGCGATGTCGTGAACTTCAACGCGCTGAAGTTCATGCAGTTCGCGTAAAGGAGACACAGAACCATGCGTGACATGACGAAGAACGTGCAGGCCAAGCGGGTGATCTCGCCCGTGTCCGTGGCCGACAACACCGCCCAGGTCGGTCAGGTCATCGACCATCAGGGCTACGACGGTGCGCTCTACACCATCCTGATCGGCTCAGTGGCCGACGCGGATACGACCTTCACCGTCCTGCTCGAAGAGTCGGACGCCAGCGGCAGCGGCTACGCGGCCGTGGCCGATGCCGACATGAACTCGCAGGGCAGCAACGCGCCGGAGACGGACGCGGCCTTCCAGTTCGACGACGACAACGAGGTCCGGAAGATTGGCTACAACGGTGCGAAGCGCTACACGCGTCTGACCATCACGCCGGCCAACAATGCCTCGGCCGCAGTGCTCGCGGCGGTCTGCCATCTCGGCTATCCGTCGATCAAGGCCGTCACGCAGGCGGCTAGCTAGTCCGATGACCGTCTCGATCCTCCGCCCGCTTGAATACTCGGATGCGGGCCGCGTTCGGATGCTCTACGCCGGGGAGGCACATGACCTCCCCGCCGTGGTGGCGTCTGGGCTGATTTCGACTGGCGCGGCGGTGCTCCTGGTGGAGCCCGCTGCGCGATCTGTCGCGGCCGTGGTGCCGCCTGAGACCGGCAAGCGTCGGAGGCGTGCGGCATGAACTACACGCTGAAGACCGCGCCGACCATCGAGCCGGTCGATCTGGCGCTTGCCAAGGTGCAGTGCCGCATCGAGCCAGATGTCGTCGATGAGGACGGCGTGCTGGCCGCGTATATCGCGGCGGCGCGGAGTTGGGTGGAAACCTACACCGGCCGGCCGTTCATGACGCAGACGTGGCAGGTGAGCCTGCGGGACTTCCCGACGCGGGTGTGGTTGCCGTTTGCGGCCCCGCTCGCCTCGGTGACGCACGTCAAGTATTACGACACAGCGAACGCCCTGCAGACGCTCTCGTCGTCGGTCTACACGACGGCGGCGTTCTCGGAGCCCGCGTGTCTCACGTTGGTGGATGGGCAGACGTGGCCGTCCACCTTCTACCGCGATGACGCGGTGCAGATCGAATACGTGGTCGGCGTATCGGACGTGGCGAGTGTGCCCCCGGCGCTGGTGCAGGCGGTGCAGATGCTCGTCGGGCACTGGTATGCCAACCGCGAAGAGGTGGTCACGGGGACGATCTCCACCCAGATTCCGATGGCGGCTCAGGCACTCTGCGCGCCCCATCGGCTGTTTGTGCGGGGGCCGCAGTGGTAAGGGCGGGCCTCCTGCGTGAGCGGCTGACCATCCAGTCGGCCACGGGTGTCTCGGACGGACAGGGCGGCACCACGACGGTGAGCCCCACGACCGTGGCGACGGTGCGCGGCGAGTTGATCGTGCGAGGCGCGACGGAGCTGCTGCAGGCCGAGTCGGTTGGTTCGCATGCGCAGTATCAGTTCCGCATCCGCGCCCGTGCGGGCGTGCACGCGGGACAGACGGTGATCTGGACGCCGCAGTGGCCGGAGGATATGGCGGCGGTGACGTTGCAGATCCTCGGGGTGCAGCCTGAGCCAGATCGGCAGGGGCTGCTCCTCACCTGTGCGGTGGTGCAGTGATGGCGTATCTGTCCCTCTCGCCCCTCTCTGCCGCCCTCTACACGCTGCTGAACGTGGCAGGACTGAATGCGCTGGTGGGCACGCGGATTTACGACGACATCCCCCGCAACCCCACGTACCCGCTGGTGTGGTTTGAGGTGCAGGAGCCGCGTGATCTGCGCGGGTTCGGCCGTGGCGGGATGCCGGAGGTGAGCATCCGCGTCCACGCGCTGACGCAATACCAGGGCGAGAAGCAGGGGCAGACCATCCTCGCCAAGGTGATCGAGCTGCTGAAAGACCAGACGCTCACGGTCACGGGCTATGAGCAGGCTGGACAGGTGTTCTACGACGAGACCGTCGTGCTGAAAGACCAAGAGATCGAAGGCGTCAAGGTGCAGGAGAACGTGGCGATCTTCCGCACCTACCTGAACGAGACCTAACCATGCAGCCGACTGTGATTCTCACTGATGCCGCCAAGACGCTGCCGCCTGACGGCCGCTGCCCGAAGTGTCGGGCTGATGAGTCCCGCCGCGTGGCGCTGGGGCTGGCGGGTCTTCGGGAAGCGTGCGGCCAGTGCGGTTACGAATTTCCGGAGGAGTCCCGTGGCTGACAAGTTCGTGGCGGTAACACGCGGCTTCGCGTATCCCGTGGGTGCCGATCTGGCGCTCGTCAAGAAGGCGGGCGGCTTTTCCAAGCTCCCCGAAGACGTGCGCGCCAAGGTGCGTTTCAAGAGCGTGCGGCCCGGACAGGACTGCAGCGACATGCCGGCCGAATCGCTCGCGCACTACCTGACCCGTGGCGACGTCGCCCGCGTCGAGACCGAGGAGTAACGCATGGCGCTGTATGGCGGACACGACGTCGGGTTCCTGCTGGTGAGCGGGCGCTCCCTGCTCCCGGCCAAGCCGCAGAGCCTCATGGAATCCGTGGAGGCGCTGCAGGAAGACACGTCGGGCCTCGGGGATACCTGGGCGGAATCGACCCCGACGGGGATGAAGCGCGCCGAACTCTCGCAGGACGGCGCGTTCTACAACGAAGGCACGAACTCGGCGCATGAGGCGCTGAAGGACGCGCAGACCACCAGCCGCGTCGTGTGTCTCGGCGTGGAAGGCAACACCATCGGCAAGCGGTTCATCGGCTACGCCGGGGCCTACGCGCACAAGTATGACGTGCTGGCGAAGGTGGGCGGGCTGACGAAAGCGAACGTTGCCTACACCATCAGCGGCAACCGCGACGAGGGCATCATCCTGCAGTCGCTGGCGGCGCAGACGGCCGACTGGAACACAGAAGGCGCGAGCAACACGGACTATACCGCCGACCCCGCGCAGCGCGTCATCCCCATCTCGACGGCCTCGAAGGCCGCGACGTGCTCTGTCACGACGTCGGTACCGCACGGGCTGACCACTGGTGATCTCGTCCTCATCAGCGGCAACACGCTGTCCGGGCCGAGCATCAATTCGCAGCTTGCGGTGACGGTCACGAGCACCACGACCTTCACGGTCCCAGTCAACACCGCCGCCAGCAGTGGCGCGGGCACGGGCGGCTCGTTCGTCAAGGCGAACTCCACGGGCGGCGGCATCGGGTTTCAGCAGGTCACGGCGTTCTCGGGCTTCACCGGCTACGTCGGGAAGGTCCGCGACTCGGCCGACGACGTGACGTATGCCGATCTCGTCACGTTCGCCAACGTCACGAGTGGCCCTGCGGCGGAAGCCGTCACGGTCTCGGGCACGGTGGATCGGTATCTCGCTGCTGACGGCAACGTCACCGGCTCGGGCTCAATCACGGTCTTTATCGGTTTCGCGAGGAGATAGCTATGGCGCTGTTCGGTTCCACGTCCGTCACGATCACATATGACGATGCCCCCGGCGGCACTGGCCGCGCTATCACGAACTACGTGACCGAGATGGGCGGCATCTCCATCGAAGCCCTGCAGGCGGATACGTCGGCCTTCGGGGACATCTGGGGCGAGTCCACGCCCACGGGGTTCAAGACCGTCGATGAAGTCTCGATCAAGGGCTTCTACGACGACACGGCCACGACCGGCCCGCACGTCGTCTTCCGCGATGTCGATGACTCGCCCAGCGACTCAACGCGCACGCTGGTCGTGGTGTTCGGTGGCACGAACGGCACGTTCACCATCGAGACGCGGCTGAAGAAGTACTCCGTGATGCCCAAGGTCAAGGGCCTGACGGAATACGAGGCCATCGTGGTCCCGACCGGCTCGGGCGCGTGGTCGTAACCGATGTTCGCATCAAAGACGACCCGGACGGTTCCGCTGCCGAGTGACCCGTCAATCACGGTCACGATTGGCAAGCTTTCGTGGTTGCAGAAGCAGGACGCCCGCAACGTCTCCCAGCGCCAGTCGATGAAGGCGCTCGCGGAGATGGGCGGGCCGTCCGCGCTCAAGGCGTTCCAGGCGGAGACGCCTGCGGCTCCTGTCGAGCCTGACCCGTTCCTCCTGCACGACACGCTGACGGTGCTCGTGTGCGGCGTGAAGGCGTGGTCGGTGGATGTGCCGGTCACGAAGGAGACGCTGGCCGACCTCAGCGAGGACGACGCAGAAGGGCTGGCGCGGGCGATTCTCGCCATGTCGCTGCCGTCGCCAACGCTGGAGGCTGACCGAAAAAACGCCGAGTAGCCCTGCACCGCTACCTCGCAGGTGCAGGGGATGAGCCCATCCCAGGCCAGTGGCTCATTTCGGTGGTATGCGAGGCGTTTGGGTGTCTGCCATCGCAGGCGGAGACCGAACTCGACGAACACGCGGAGTTGGTGTTCGACATTTTGGATCTGCGGAACTACCGGGACGCCTACTTCCGCAACAAGCAGATCGAGGCGCTGCCCGATCTGAAGTCTCGGAACAAGGCGCGGGCCGGCGATCTGGCGGTGGCGGAAGTCATCGAGACCGAGTTCGCGTTACGGCAAGAGGAGATCGAGCGTGCAGGTCACGACTGAGATCGAGCACGACAGCATCACGGGGGCCTTCGCTCGTCTGGGCGATGCGGCCAACGCGGTGTTGTCGGACCTCGCCCGCGAGACGGCCACCACGCTGCAGCGTGAGATGCAGGGGCGGCTGCGTCGGCAGACCTCTGGCACGGGCAAGACGGCCGATGCCATCACGGTCGAGAAGTCGGACGATGGGTTCTACCGCGTGACGTCGGGCGAGATGGGCGCACGGCCGGCGAACCTGCCGATCTGGCTGGAGTTCGGCACCAAGCACATGACGGCGCGGCCCTACTTCTACGGGGCGATTGCGCTGGAACAGGGCACCTACCTGCGGCGCGTAGAAGATGCGCTCCAGCAGGCTATCGACGGATTGGGGGACTAGATGGCACAGCCCTCGATGACCGTCCGCATCGCCGCGAACATCGCGGAGCTGCGTCGGAATATGGCGGAAGGCCGCGACCAGATCGAGGCCACCCGCGCAGGGTTCCAGAAGCTCGCCACATCCTTTCAGGGCGACAAGATCATTCAGGCGGCGCACAACGCGGCGGCGGCGGTTAATGAGATCGGCGGCGCGAACAAGCTGACCGAGGCGGAACAGGCCCGCGTGAATCGCACCGTCGAGGCTGCGCTGGCGAAGTATGCCGCGCTCAAGCGTGAAGCTCCTCAGGCGCTCAAAGACCTTGCGGAGCAGACAGCGAAGGCTGAGCAGAAGACGTCGTTCCTCGCCACGGCGGCGGGCCGTCTCGTGGCGGCGTTCTCGGCGGCGGCGATTGCCAACGTCGCCAACAAGGTGCTGGACCTCACGGGGAAGCTCACGGACCTGAGCGGCAAGACGGGCATCAGCACGACCGGCCTGCAAGTCCTCGCTTACACGCTCGGCCAGTCGGGCGTGTCGATGGAGCAGGCGGCGAACGCGGCGGTCAAGATGTCGCGGGGCCTTGTGGACGGGGACAAGGGCGCGGCGGAAGCCGTTGCCAAGCTCCACCTGAACGTCTCCGACTTGATCGCGGCCGGCCCGGAGCAGGCGTTCCTGCAGATCGGCTCAGCCATCGCGGGTGTCCCCGACCCGATGCAGCGAGCGGCGCTCGCCACGGAAATCTTCGGCAAGGCGGGCGCGGATCTGCTCCCCGGCTTCACAACCAACATGGCGGCGCTCGGCAACGAAGCGCAGCGCAGCGGCGCGATCATCTCGGCCGACCTCGTGGCGGCGGGTGACGCGGCCGGCGACTCCCTGACGCGGCTACAGGGCACGGGGCTGGCGCTCATCGCCAACGTGTTCCTGCCGATGGCCCCTGGTATCGAGGCGGTCGCCAACTGGCTCGGCACGGCCCTGACGACGGCGCTCGATCTCGCCCGTGGCGGCGTGGATGCCCTCGTGATCAAGGGCATGGAAATGGAAATCTGGCTCCGCGAAATGGCCCTCTCGATTGCCGAGACGGTCAAGGCGGTGCCGGGTCTTGGTCGTGTGTTCGGCAAGACGTCCGAGGACATCGAGGGCATGCGCCGCTCGGTGCAGGAGTCGAAGGACGCGCTGAAAATTTACACGACCGAGGCGGTCACGCCCGCGACGGCGGCGGTCACGGCGGCGGCTCCCGTGACGCGCACGTATGGCGAGGCGCTCACCCACGTGGCGACGTCGGCGCAGCAGGCGACCGTGGCGGTCGGCGCGATGCAGGGGCCGAGCGCGGCCATGCTGAATCTGGAATCGCGCACGCTGCAGGAGACCGTGAAGCTCAACGCGGAACTCGTGCGCTGGGCCAACACCAACGGCGCGGTGCTGGCTCCGTCGATTCGCCAGGTCAACGGCGCGCTCGGGGAACAGTCCACGCTCATGGCGACGGCCAACACCAACTGGGCGGGCTTCGCCGGTTCGGTGCAGCAGAACACGGCAGCGGCGGGCACGAGCACGGGTGGGTTCTTCGACAAGCTGAAGGGATTGTTCGGCGGCGGTGGTGAAGGCGGCGGCGGGAAGATGTCGCAACTCCTCGGCACTATCGGGCCGCAGTTTGCGAGCGCGTTCCTTGGTCCCGGCTCGGCGGGCGACAAGATGAAGGCGTTCGCCACGCAGGCGATGGGGACGCTCATGGGGATGATCCCCGGCGTCGGGCCGTTCTTGCAGGCGTTCAGCGGTCCGATCGTGGAGGGCCTGACGAAGCTCGCCAGCAAGGCCAAAGACCTCCTGTCGGGCATCTTCGGCGGGCCGTCTGCGACGGAGCGCGAACAGCGCACGCTCGTCAAGACCTTCGAGGAAGACTTGGCCTCCGCCCTGACCGAGCAGCAGAAGCTCGAAGCGGGCGGCGAGTCGTGGAAAGAGACGGTCATCCGCATCCGTGACGCCTACATCGCGCAGGGGCGGTCGGCGGCGGAGGCGGAAGCCGATGCCAAGCGCCTGTGGGAATCGTCGAAGCAGGGCGCGGGCGCGACGGCGGCGGTCATTGCCGACATCAAGCGGAAGATGGACCAAGCCGCCGAGTCGGGCGTGAACTTCGCCACCCGCGTCGGGGATGCCATCGACGGCATCCCGCGCAACGTGGACGTGAACGTCAACTTCCGGCGCAACGGCGACGAGACCGAATACACGGACACGCCCGGCTTCTCGGAGGGCTCGCGCGGGATTCGGGACTTCGGCAAGGGCACGCTGGCCGTGCTTCACGGGCGCGAGCGTGTGCAGACCGAGGAGCAGATGAAGGCCGAGCAGCGGGCGCTGGCGAGCGCGAGCGGCACGGTCGTGGAAGGCGGCGGCTCGGAGATTGCGGGCGAGATTCGCCGCATGTTCTCGGACCTCAAGATGACGCTGCCGCTGGCGATGCGGGACGCGCTGCAGGGGACGCGGTAGGTGGCCACGCCCACGGTGGAGATGGGGCTCGGCGGGTCGCTGCGATCGCTTGCGGCGTCCTACTCGACCGGCTACTGGTTCTCCAGTATGCGAGCGGCAGCGAATATCACTGTCGTCGTCTCGCCTGGGGTATTACTGAAGCTGGCAGGGAAACCACTTGCCACAAGCCTGTCGAATGGGTGGATCAGTGCGCCGGAGTGGATGAACGCTTCGACCGGGGCGTCTATCAATAACCCCGGAGAACTCCCAGAGGGCGAAAGCAGCGTTGATCTGGACGGGGTGACTGGCTACTTGTCGGCTGACTTTACAGCCATGGGCACGTCCGCCGGCACGCTTGAGGCCGTAGTGCGTATCGACTCCACGCCAGGTGTCGGCGTGGAACCGCTCATCTGGGGCACGGAAGACTTCGGAATCACGTACCGCAACGACGGGCGCGTGTATGCCTATTACAACGGCTCGGCGGTCACGTCGATCGCTCTCGCCACCGGAGGCGTAGCGCATATCGCGCTCACCAGAGCCGGCAGTGCGACTGACTCGATCACGCTCTACGTGAACGGCACGTCCTCGACGGCCACACCTGCGCGGGTCTCTCTTGCAGACACCACTTGGCAATGCGGGAAGCATTGGACCGACGCGGAATACCTTGATGGGCGCGTCTACTTCCTGAGTGCCTATGACGTCGCGTTGTCGTCTGGTCAGGTGGCTGCGAACTACGCCGCGGTGTCGTGGACAGACGTGACCAACGACACGAAGGGGGTCACGCCGCTCATTATCGAGCGCGGCATCCGGAGCGACAGCCCCGCGCAGCGCGTGGCGTCCACCGGCACCTGCACCTTCGCCATGAACAACCTCGCCAGCAATAGCGGGGGAGTGACGGGCTACTACTCGCCTGGGAACGCGTCGTGCCGTGCTGGCTTTGGCAAGGGCACGCCAGTGCGTGTCAAGCAGGGCTCCGACACGCTATTCTCCGGGCGCATTCGGAAGATCGAACCGACACCCGGAAAGACTGGGGGGAATCTCTCCCAGGTGCTCGCCACCGACTACATCGACACGGCGGCGACGTTCCTGCTGGAGAACGCGGCCATTTTGGAGGATGTGCGGGCGGATGAAGTATTCGCCACGGTGGTCGGCCTCATGACCAACCAGCCGAGCGGGATCATCACATACCAGGGCACGGAGACCTACACGCTGGCCCTCGACAACACGCGAGACGAAGCGGTCACGGCGCTGTCAGAGTTCCACCGTCTGGCCGTCTCTGAGCTTGGCTACATCTACGTGTTGGGCGATGGCCGCTTGGTCTTTGAGGCGCGGGGCACGCGCATGACCAACGAGCCGACCGCGACGGTCACGCTGGCCGACACGATGCACGGCCTTGACGTGGCGGAAGTCTCGTCCTCGTCACTCAACCGCGTGCAGATCACCGTCCACCCCCGCGTGATTGACACGGCGGCGACGACCGTGCTCTTTGCGCTCACAAACCCGTTGCAGATTGCGGCAGGCGAGACGAAGACGATCATCGGGCCGTATCGCACGGCCAGCTCGCCAGGCATCACCACGCGTGTCGGCGGGTTGCAGATGGTCACGCCTGTAGCGTCTACCGACTACGTGATGAATGCGGAATCGGACGGCACGGGCACAGACCTGACGGCCTCGCTCGACGTCACGGCCAACTACGGCGCGAACGGTGTGCAGTTCATCCTGACAAACAACGACGCGCAGCCCGCCTACATCACCACGCTCCAATGCCGGGGCAAGGGCGTGTATGACTTCCGCACGGTCGTGGTTCGGGCGCAGAACGATGCGGCGGTCGCAGCGGACGGTGTGAACGCGCTGACGCTGGACATGCCCTACCAGGAAGATCCGAACGTGGCGCAGTCGATGGCCGATTCCATCCTGAGCAGCTACGGCGATCTGGCCGGCACTCGTGTGCAGAAGGTTGAGTTCTACCCGGACGCGGCGGGCATGCCGTCGAACCTCCACCAGAATGACATCAGTGATCGCGTGGCGGTCAGTGAGACGGTGACGGGCGCGACGGGCGAGTACTACATCAACGGCGTGAAGCACGAATACCAGTGGGGCAAGCTGCCCCGCATCACATGGTGGCTGACCCCGGCCGAGCCGGTCAGCTATTGGATTCTCGGGCTGGCGGGCGCGTCGGAACTTGGCGACACGACCGTGCTGGCTCCGGGCTAGCGGAAAGGCAGGGCAGTAGCCATCGCGTGGACGTCTCCCCGTACCTGGGTCAGCAGCGAGCTGGTCACGTCGTCGCTGTTCAACACGCACGTCAGGGATAACCTGCTGGCGATATTCCCCGGCGGGGAATCGTGGACGTCTGTGACGCACGCGGGCGGCAACTTCACCGTGCCGTCAGGGTCGATCACCATTGCCAGCGGCGACCAGACCACGTTCCGCTACAAGCGGGTCGGCAAGACCTTGTTTGTGCAGTTGGGCCTCGCCAACGGCACGATCACCGGCACCCCGGCGTATGTCGAGGTATTGATCCCCGGTAGCTACACGTCCGCCGCCGCCGAGCAATACGGATCGTTTTGGTATCAGGACAACGCGACACAGGCGTCTGGACTGGCGCTCATCCCGTCAGGCTCGACGAAGATCCGGTTCTATAAGGAGGCCCTCGGCAATTGGCAGGCCCAGACGGACCTGTTGTTCATTCGCGGCCTGCTCGCGTTCGAGGTGGCCTAATGCTCGCAGACGGGCGTGTCGAGTGCCACGACATGCACGACGCTTGCCCCCTTGTCTCGCGTAACCAGTTTATGCACGAGGCCAACGCGCTGGATGGCTACCGTCGTGAACAGGTCGGCGGCCGGGGCGTTGAACCACGGCCCGGCGCAGGCCGCGCCACCACGCTCGGCCACGATCCGAAACTCTGGGGCTCGGAAAATGTGGACCCGGCGCACCAGCCATTCGCGGGTCGCCAAGTCCCCATCGGTCTCCACCGAGACCGGCAGGTCGAGCTGTCCCCAGCCAAGAGCATCCATCTCAATGGACGACTCCACGGTCTGCGCGGACGCGGGCGCGGCGCACAGGGCAAGCACGAAGGCAAACGCAAGACGCATCTGGTGGCTCCTGTAGACGGTAGCGACACCTGGAGGGGGAATCCCTCACAGCGTAGCACGGCGGTGGCGGCATGAGCGAACAGGTATCCCTGCGCGACTACTTCGATGAGAAGTTCCGCGCACTGGACCAGAAGGCGACCGAGATCATCGAGCTGCAGAAGCTCACCAACGGGCGCGTGCGTGCGGCCGAGAAAGCCATCGCCGTGCTCTCGTGGGCGTATGGCCTCGGCGCGGCCGTGCTGGCGTGGCTTGTGGTGCATGCGGTGAAGTCGTGACCGCCGCCGAACGCGCCGCGCTCGTGGCGGGCCTCCGGGCTGACGAAGGCGTGCGCCAGTTCCCATATACCGACACCGTCGGAAAATTGACGATAGGGGTCGGACGGAACCTGACAGATCGCGGGCTGTCGGACGACGAGATCAATTACCTGCTCCAGAACGACATCGATCTGGTGATCGACGACCTGAACCGGGGCATCCCGTGGTGGGTGGACCTGTCGCCCGTGCGCCAGCGCGTCCTTGCCAACATGTGCTTCAACATCGGGCTCCCGCGCCTCAAGGGTTTCGTGCGGATGCTGTCCGCCATGCGCCGGGGAGACTTCCTCACAGCCGCGCAGGAGCTGCGTGGAAGCCTCTACGCCAAGCAGGTCGGGGCGCGGGCCGAGCGGCTGGCGCGACTGATGGAGGCTGGGTGATCTGTCGGCTCTGCAAGGAGCGGCCGGCGATGCCGTCGCGGATCAAGCACTACGACTACCGCTGTGCCCGGTGCATCCATCGGACGCCGAACGGGGCGGCGCGGGTGGCGCGCTACAACAAGAGCGAAAAGCGGCGGGCCGTGATTCGGCGGTCGAATGCGCGGCGCGTGTTTGTAGGTGGGGACTACTACTCGACGGCGCGGTCGGCCGACGAGGCGCGGCGGATCAACGCGCATATCAAGGAGCGCACACGTGAGCTTGTCACGAGACTCAAGAACCGAGAAGAAGCTGAAGGCGCTACGGCGGGCGGAGTTCCGCCTTGGGCAGCAGTTCGCTTACATCGACTGGTGTGAGGACACCCTGTATCCGGAGATTGAGGCGCTGAAGGCGGGCCGTCCGGTGCTTGGGCTCGAAGCGGGGGCAATGTTCGATCTACAGGTGGCCGATGCTCATCAGAATCGCAGTGCAGTCGAAGCAAGCCCCGCCGCAGATGCCGGCCGTCCGCGTGCAGCCCGCTCGGGTGCTCGTGCCAAGTCGCGCCCCCCGCGTGCTCGACTTCGACATCGAAAATAGGCCGCTGAGCTACCTCGGCTCGGACTTCACCACGGGCGAAGTCACGGCGATTGCGTGGGCGTGGACGGACCAGCCGAACCGCGTCACCGTGCGGCTGTTGGGGGAGACGCCGCTGACAGAAATCCTCCGCGAATTTGTGTCGGCCTACAACGAGGCTGACATGGTGACGGGGCACTACATCACCGGCCATGACCTCCCGATGATCAACGGCGCGCTCATGGAGTGCCGGATGCCGGCGCTGCGGGATACCTGGGTGCAGGACACGAAAACCCAGATGATGCGCTCCAAGGGGCTGAGTCTGTCGCAGGAAAGCCTCGGGGCCATGTTCCGGCTCACGAACAAGAAAGAATCGATGAACCAGAGCCAGTGGCGCGCCGCGAACCGGCTCACGCCCGAAGGGCTCGCGGAGGTGCGGCGGCGCGTCGTGGGGGACGTCAAGCAGCACATCGCGCTCCGGAAGGAACTGCTGGCGGCGGGGTATCTGGCCGCGCCGAAGAAGTGGTATAGCGGCTCGTCCAAGGCTGAGGCATACACCCCCTAGCCATGCCAGCCTCTGTCAACCGTCTCGAAGCGGGGCACGCCGCAGAGCCCAACGACTGCGCGATCACGTCGCTCGCCAACTACCTCGGCATTGACTACACGGACGTGATCCGCGTGGCGGCACGGGTCACACAGGACGGGGGCAAGGGCGGGCTGACGGTGCGCTCAATCCGCAAGATCGCGGCGCTCTGCGGGCAACCCCTGACGATTCGTCGCACGTTCGACCCGGAGGAGTCCTACGGGATTGTCGTGGTGACGTGGCGCGGGCACAACGAGGCGCACGCCGCCGTGCTGCGTGAGGGCTGGGTGCAGGATCGGAACTTGGTCTATACCTGGCACGACTGGACGGCCACGATGGGGCAACTGGTGAAAACGTCCAAGGGCAAGCCGCGTGCGATGGGCGGGCTGTTGCTGGTGGTGCAGGAATGAAGCAGTTCACGAGCGGCGCGAAGTCCTCCGAAGAAGCCCCGCGCTACGACCTTCTCGAACCCGCGTTCCTCGCCTTGGTGGCGCAGCGCATGGGCCAAGGGGCCGAGACGCACGGCGAACGGAACTATCTCAAGGGCATGGACGATCCTGCGTTCGTGCGGGACCGCCTAAACCATCTCGTGGCGCATGTGCTCAAGCTCGCGGCGGGGGATGCGTCAGACGATCATCTGGCGGCGGCGGGGGCCAACCTGAACATGCTGGCCGTGCTGTTGCGTCGAACGCCGTAACGGCTACGCAGAACCGCGTAGCTCGTCGAGCTTCGCTCTAATCACGTCGCAGGCTTCGTCGAGCCCCTGTTCGTGCGCGGGTTCACACAGGCCGTCGCGGTGGCATTCGTCCATCTTCTCTCGGAGCGCGTCGAGAAGCTGTTCAAGCACGGCGATGGTGTGCCCGTTCACGGCCCCAGAGTAGCATAGCCCGCATGGGACGGCGGGGGCGGGGGGAAGGGTCCATCAGCCAACGAGCGGATGGCCGCTGGATCGGGCGCGTGGACCTCGGACGCGGGCCGACCGGGAAGCGCCAGCGGAAAGCCGTCTACGGCCAGACCCGCGCCGCTGTCGCCGCCAAGCTGAGCGCCCTGCTCGGCCGTGCCGCTGACGGGTCTCTGAGCCACACCACGACCCCGAAGCTCGCCGCGTGGATGGAGGAGTGGTATCGGACGCATCAGTCCGACTGGCGACCGGGCACGCAACGGGTCTACCGCCACGCCATCGACCAATGGATCGTGCCGGCGCTCGGGGGCTACCGGCTGGACGCGCTGAAGCCGCTCACGGTGCAGCGGTGGGCGAACGGGCATACGGGGGACGGCCCGCGCCGGATGCTTACCACGGCCCTCGTGGTGCTCCGCTCGGCGCTTACCTGGGCGATGACCCAGCAGCTCCTCACCTACAACGCGGCCTCGCTGGTGAAGGTGGAGAGCCCCACGGCGGCCCGCCCCGTCCCCTTGACCTTGCCGCAAGCCCACGCGCTACTGGCAGCGTGCGACAGTCACCCGCTCGGCGGCATGGTGGTCATCAGTCTCCTGCTCGGGCTCCGAGCGGGGGAAGTCTGCGGACTGACGTGGGCGGATGTCGGGGACGGGGTGATCCGGGTGCGGCAGCAGATCCAGCCGGTGGCCGGGAAGCCGCCCGAACTCTGCCCGCTCAAGACGGCCCACAGCCGTCGCACGCTGGCGCTCCCGGCGAAGGTGGCGGCGGTGCTTGAAGCGCGCCAGAGCGCCCCGGCGCACCCGTGGGGGCTGGTGTTCACCCGGCCGTCTGGGGCGTGCGTGACGCCGGAGCATGTGCGGGAAGTGCTCGAAGTGATCCGCGTGACGGCGGGCCTGCCGCCGCTCCGTTACCACACGCTTCGGCACACCTGCGCCACGCTGCTGCTGTCAGACGGGACGCCCCTGTTCGACGTGTCGCGGATTCTCGGCCACGCCTCCATCGACATCACGGCCAATCTCTACGGCCATCTGGTGCCGGACATGACGGCTGGCGCGGCGAGCCGGATGGATCGGCTGTTTGGGGGAAGTGACGCGGGCCGGGCTTGATACCGGCTACACCACGGGTGGGCGTGTAACGACGCCCGGTTTTATCTCCCCTCGGCCCAGGTGCCGCGCCCTTCCACCCCAACGAACCCGTGTTACGCGGGTATCGCCCTTGCGGGCCGAATCGCTTCGGCTAGGCGCTGTCGCTATGTTACCGAGTGGTCCTATACGCGGGCTCACCGGATAGGAGCCCCGTAGTTCGATTCGCGTGTCCATCCACGCCGCCGCGTCCACGGCAGTCTATCACGTCAGGGCGTCAGTTAGGGCGTACAGTGCCGCGTTTAACGTGAAACATTAGGAAAACCGCACGGCACGCGCTAATTTCAGGTTACGAAACGGCGGTGCGCGGCGGTGGCTGGCGCACGTTCGTGGAGGGAAACCGCTAGGCGAGACTCCGGGGACATGCGCCGGGAACCGTCACCCGCCACCCATCAGGGCGTCACTTAGGGCGTACGGTGATGGTCAGACCACCCTCGCGTGTCGTCTCCACCTGGAACTCGGGCGGGGGTGGCGGCGCGGGCCGTGGCGGGAAGCGCAACACCTTGGCGGGCTTACGGCGTGCCATAGGTAAAGGGCGTGGTCCACGTCAACGGCCGGCCCTCGACCGTCGCGGTCACGCGGAACGTCACGGGCTTGAGCCTGAGCGGCTGGAACCGCTCGCCGGCCGCGTTGCTGAGATTCGCAGCGGGCATGGAATAGCGTTCGCCCGCCCTGATCTCTGGCACCGTCACGGAGTAGCCGCCGCCCTCGGGATTGATCGTCAGCGTGGCATCCACCCATGGGCGCACGTCGCTGTTGACCACCACGAGGTTGAGCCCCTCGAACCCGACCGCGCCGAGCATGGGCGTGGGTTCGGGCGCGGAGGAACAACCAGCCATCAGACAAACGATGAGGAGGTAGCGCATGTGTGACCTATCCTGTCGCAACTACGTACGATCATAGAGCGAAACAACGAAATTGTCGGCCTGTTTCTGCTTGATCTGGGCGTGGCATCCTCGGTAGAGTCGGCCCGCCCCCACCGAGAAAGGCTCCCCCGCTATGCCGTCGTCCGTCGCTTCGCGCTTCGTGCGGTTGTTCGACCGCGTTCCGCGTCACCGCCGCCCCGCCGTGTGGGCCGTGTTGACGGCCCTAGCAGTAACCGGATCGCCTGCCGCATCGGAGACTCGGCCGCATCGAACGCTCGCGCCATCTGCAGCCCCTCAGCGGTCGCGTCCGCGCTCGGCAGCACCGACCGGAGCACATCCGTCAACTGCACGCCCAACACCGCGCAATACTCGCTAAGGCTCTGCACGTGACCTGGGCGGCCCGCTTCAATGGCCGCCAAGGTTCGCTCGTTCGGCGCGTCGTGTCTGGCGCGCTTGACCGCCTGCACCGTCTCCCATCCGCATTCCGCACGCCGAAGAGCTAGCGCCCGCCCCACATCGCCCCACAGTTGTTCGTCAGTCATGGCCTCGCGATTGTAGGATTTCCCCGCATCAATCAGCCGTAAATCATTTTCCTGCATGGCTTTACAGACTTTCTTCTGTGGCGTGCATTTTCTTGTTGCGTTCGACGCAGACTTTTCCTACACTCTGCGTATGGATTTACGGACACTTCGCAAGCGCCTGCGGTACTCGCAGGAGGAACTCGGGCGGATCGCCGGGGTGCGCGCCGCGACGATCAGCGACATCGAGCGCGGCAAGATTCGCTCTTGCGCCTACGCCACGGTAACGAAGCTGGCGACCGCGCTCGAACAGCCCGCGCCCGTGATCGCAGCAGCCATCGAGGCCAGCTACTCCGAGGCGGCGCGGTCATGAGCCAGCTCCTTCTTCAGTTCGGCCACGGCCAGCGCCAGAAACTCGCGGGCCAGTTCCACACGCGCCTTCAGCACATGCAGGCGGGTGATGCGGTCGTCATCGCGCAGTAGGTGTTCCATGCCCCCCACCATGACAAGCGTCGCACTGTCCGCGCCACTCTCACGTCTTGAGAGCGTGCGCCTTTCGCCCGCGAAGGCGAATCTCACGATTCATGAGAACCGGCCGCGCATCGGGGCCGCGTTCCTCCGCGCCATCAACGTGCTCGGCCTGTCCATCAAGGAAGCCGCCGCGCTGCTCGACATGGACGCCGCGCAGTTGTCGCGGTGGATCTCCGGTGTGGAGCGCGTGCAGATGGACCGCGTCTACGGCACACGCCTGCATGGTCCGTTCGCCATCGAGCTTGCCGGGGACGCGGCGGGCTGCGTGGTCGAGACGACCGTGACGATCCGGAGGACGGCGTGAGCGTCGAACCGCTCCTCTACACGCCGCAGCAAGCCGCCGAGGCGTTGCAGATCGGGCTCTCGAAGACGTGGGAGCTGATCGGCTCGGGGCAGTTGCCGTCGATCAAGGTCGGCCGGTTGCGCCGGGTGCCGGTGGACGCGCTCAAGCAGTTCATCGCCCAGGTAGGGCAGTGACATGCCGGTCCTGTGGGGTGCGGCCGGCGAAGTTGAGCAACCGCACGGGCGTGTGCGCGGGCTGCACGCGGCGGAAGTCGGGGACACAGCACGAGCCGTATCCGCAGAACTGGGTGGCGCGGGCCGTCGTGCAGAAACGGGGGGAGGCATGGGCGAGCGGATGCAGTCGGACGAACCGGACGGCGGCGTGATTCTCGTGGCGATCGTGATCTTCGCGTGCATCGCGTTCGTGCTGGGCGCGTTTGTGGGATTCAGCGCAGCGGCCGTGCTGCGGTAGGGGGCGACATGGCGACGTGTGAGAAGCGACAGATCGCACAGGCGGAATACGTGATGGCGCTGAGCGAGTTTGAGGCGCGGGCGCTGCGGGAAGTCATGCGGGCCGAGGTCACGCGCAACCCCTACATCAGCTACACGCAGGCCATCCTGCGCGCTCTCGACGAAGCGATTCGGTAGGAGGACACATGGCGACGTGTGACAAACGAGAAATCGTGCAGCCGACACCGCCCGTGGAATACGTGCTCACGCTTAACGGGCGCGAAGCGTTGGCCTTGCGTCGGTTGCTGGCTACCTGCTTGTGGCCTGACGGGTTCACTGCGGAGTGTGCCGACGTCTACTCGGTGCTCGCCCGCGAGGTGCTGCGATGACAGAACACGCGGTGTTCGCTGGGCTGCTCGTGCTTCTCATCTGCGCGTGGGCGTGGGTGTGTCAGATGGCGGCGGACCTGTTCTTCGGGGGGAGGTAGACATGGCTTCATGGTGGATCGACGCACAGCGAGATCGGGAGACGTTCTCTGCCGCAGTCCGGGCGCAGATGCCCCGCTGGCGGGAGAACGAAGTGGAAATCAACAAGGTGCTCGCCCGCCTGCAGACGGTGGACATGGTGATCGGGGCACCGGCCACGCGCAAGGGCTGGAGCACGGGCACGGCCCAGGTGCGGGGATGAGCGACCGCTGGCTGCTCACGCCCGACGCAAGCGACGTGGACATGTACGACCGCCTGAACCCGCAGAACCCCGGCCATGAGTTCTGCCGCCACCTCGTCGATCTTGATGAGGCGACGTGCTGGCGCTGTCAGGAGGAACGCACGGAACGTGCGGCGGCACTGGCGGGGCGGTCGCTGGTGGCGATGCTCGACCGAATCGAAGGGGGAGTGCGATGAGCGAGAAGACAGGATTGGCGTTGCTGCGGGTGCCGTTTCCGGCGCACCAGATCAGCACACTGCCGAAGGGCGGCGTGAAGTTGAGTTACGTGGGCCATGCGGCCCTGACCGATAGGCTGCTCGACGCGGACCCGGCGTGGACGTGGGAGCCCGTGGCGAACCCGGAAGCTCTCGGTCTGCCCATCGCGCCGAATGGCATGTGGATTCGCCTGACCGTCTGCGGCGTGACCCGTCTCGGCTACGGGGACGCGGGCACGAAGAAGGGCGGCGATGCCGTGAAGGAGATCATCGGGGACGCCCTGCGGAACGCGGCGATGCGGTTCGGGGCGGCGCTCGACCTGTGGCACAAGGGCGAACTGCACAAGGACGAGGATGACGACCCGACCGCGCCTGAAGCCCCCGATGGCTACGACGCATGGCTGGCCGACTTCGAGGCGACCGCCGACAACGGTCCGGAGGCGCTGCTGGCCGCGTGGACGGCGAGCCCGGTGGAGTTCCGGAAGCACATGCCCGCCGAGAAGCGCGAAGCCCTGAAAGCGCGGGCGCAGAAGGCCACGGTGGCAGCGTGATCGTTCACCGCATCCCCCAGCGGTCAGAGCAGTGGTATGCGCTCCGCTGCGGCAAGCTGACAGCCTCCAGCGCGGCCGACGTGCTCGTGACTGGCAAGGCCGGGGCCGAAGCCGTGGCCCGCCGCGATCTGCGTCTCAAGCTTGCCTGTGAGCGCCTGACGGGCATCCCCGAAACTGGTGGCTTCGTCAGCGACGAGATGCAGCGCGGCATCGAGAAGGAAGCCGATGCCGTCGCGGCCTACGAGGCGAAGACGGGGCTGCTCGTGGATACGTCGGTCGGCTTCATGGAGCACGGCGTCGAGTTGGCTGGCTACTCGCCGGATGGCGTCGTGGGTGACGGGCTCGTCGAGTGTAAGTGCCCGAAGACCTCCACGCATCTCGGCTACCTCCGCGATCCCGGCTCGCTGGCGAAGAAATACGCGGCGCAGGCGTGGCACGGCCTGTGGATTTCTGGCGCGTCGTGGCTCGACCTGGTGAGCTTCGATGATCGCCTCCCCTCGCATCTGTCGCTCGTCGTGGTGCGCGTGCTGCCGGAGAAGGTGCCGGATTACGCGCTGGCCGCTACGTTGTTCCTGAAAGAAGTGTCGGCTGAAGTAGACGCGCTCAACGCGCTCAAGGAGATCGCTTAGATGGCATACGAAAAGAACCCGGACGAGATTGGCGCGCTGTGGCTGAAGCGTGGTGGCAAAGGCCTCTACATGACCGGCGAGATCAACGGCCAGAAGGTGGTCTGTTTCGCCGGCAAAGGCGGCGAGGGCGACAAGCTGCCAGCGTGGCGCGTGAACATCAGCAAGCCGCAGGGCGAGCGTGCGCCGCAGGCTCTGGTGTCGTCCGATGACATCGCCTTCTAGCTGGGGACCGTGCGACACGTGCCGGCACGCGGATCGGGCGACGGCCCCGCTCGGCCGCGTGTTCTGCACACGCCGCGACTCATGGTTCCACGGCAAGCTCATGCCCATGCGCGAGGGCTGCACGAAGCACTCCCCGCGCTCGGAGGACGACGATGAGAACTGACCTCTCATGGCTCGGCGTGGTGACGTTCGAGCCGTCGTGCGTGGTGCCGGAGGACGCCTCGGAGATCGTGCGCCATGCGGCCCCGCTGGATGCGGCGGCGCGTGAGCGCATCAGGGAGCAGCAGATTGCGCGGCTGTGTGCGGATGCGTCGGCGGTGGCGCAGCGGGAGGCGCGTGTGGCGACGTGGCGGGCCGTGGCACAGGCGCGGGAGGCGGTGCGATGAAACAGCCACTTTACGGCTTGCCGTGCGTGTCGAACCCGCACGACTTCGAGCCGGACCATGAGTGCTGCTCGCCAGCCGAAATCGAGACGCATCGGCTGGCTAAGGAGAGCTGGGGCAAGTCCTCGTATGTGCCGAATGCAGGGTGTGTCGATCTCGTGCAGGGCGGCAAGGTTGTGGGGCATGTTACGCGCACGTCGTGGGGCATTGGCGTGAACCTCATCAACCACTGCGACGAGTGCAACACTCCAGACGACGACCTGATCTACTGCCACGATTGCGCCCGCGACCTGTGCCCGGTCTGTTGGCCGAAGCACGAACAGGCGCACGAGGATTCACAGTTATGACCGACGACACCTGCCCCTGCGACGACTGCGCGGAGCTGTGCGACTTCTGCGACCGCCCTAAAGCCGTCGTGGACGCCTACCAGGAAGTCTACTGCGCTCAACGTTGGCAGGAACACGTTGAGCGCGAGCAGCAGCGGGCCAATGACCGCTGGATGGCCGGAGGGAGCCAGTGACCTGTCCGCACTGCGGGTGCGAGTTCGAGCCGAAGGGCACGCGCTCCTCTGCCGCGAACCGCTATTACTGGGGCGTCGTCATCGCCCTGATGGCGAAGCATCTCGGGGAGCGGCCCGAAGAACTGCACGACGCGCTCAAGGCCAAGTTCCGAGGCCGTGAGGACATCACCACGGGGCTGGTGCTGGCGCGCTCGACCAAAACGGGCTCGGACGACTTCTGGCAATACGTGGACAGCGTGCGGCACTGGTCGCACACGTTCCTCGGGCTCTACATCCCGGACCCGAACGAATACGAGGAGGCGGCGTGAACGAGCACGAGCGGCTGTGGGGGATTGTGCAGAAGCACGCGAACGACGGCGACGTCGAGGAAACACTAACCGCCATCGCCGCGTGGCTAGCTCATGACGCCTCTGTCACTGAGCACGAGACGTGCAAAGCGCTGCTGGAGTCGGCGGCTGAGTCGTGCCGGTCAGCGTCGTTCGAGTTCTACGCGAGCACCAAGTGATGCCCGCCCACATGCGCACGCTGGCGAAGCCCGCCAAAGGCACCGCCCAGAAGCTGCGCCGCGCTCGGAAGCGTCTGGCCGACGCGAAGCTGGCGGCGAACGCGGTGCTCGTGCGGGAGCGCGACGGGAACTGTTGCCGGAACTGCGGGCTGCCGTGGGAGGTGGAGGTCCACCACATCGTGTATCGCAGCCGGGGCGGATCGCACGACACCAGCAACCTGGTATGCCTCTGCGCCGACTGTCACCGGGCCGCGCACATCGGGCGGCTGCATATCGAAGGCGATGCCGACGTGAAGCTCGACATGGCCGTCATTTACTAGCCATCACCCTCCGCCCTCCCACGAGAGTCAGGGCCGGGGCGGGGTGACGCCAGAAGCGCCGGGTGTGCCGGCGTGGAGTAGACCGTCCGGGTCCGAGTCGGGGCGAGTCGGACCAACCACATTGGAGCCGCGATGAATAGCGCGTTGATGTTCTCGAAAGCGTCGGACGAGTGGAGCACGCCGCAGGCGTTCTTTGAGCCGCTGGCCCGCGAGTTCGACCTGTGCGTGGATGCAGCGGCGGCGGCCGAGAACACGAAGTTCCCCGACTACTTCGGGCTGGACCGTGGGCGGGACGCGCTGTCCGAGGACTGGCGGCAGTTCGGGTCGATGTCGCGCATCTGGTGCAACCCGCCATACAGCAAGTGCCGGGAGTTCGTCGCCAAGGCCGCACAGGAGCGCCTGAGAGGCGTTCTGACGGTCATGCTCATCCCGGCCCGGACGGACACCCGGTGGTTTCACGAGCACCTGTGGCAGGGCGGACAGGCGGGCTATCACGGCCCTCGGCCAGGTATCGAGATCCGCTTCGTGAAGGGGCGGCTGAAGTTCGGGGACGGCAAGAACTCGGCTCCGTTCCCGTCGATGGTTGTGGTGTTCAGGCCGTAACATTTTCTTGTTGCACGCGCAGGAAATTAGTGCATACTAGGCCATCATCTCGGCGGATAGGGAATGCATCCCGAAAAGGCGACCCACCATCGCCCTTCCGCCGAACTCATCTGGTGGCCGCGTTGGTGAACGCGGGCAACACTCACAGCAAGACTCGTCTTCACCCGCGTAGCCCTTCTTGGGTAAACCGTCTGGGGGTTACGCGTGCTCGGCCGCTACAGAACCGCAGAGCGGCGACGTGGACCCCTTGGGGCCAGAGCGTGCGGGGTGGGGCGTGACGTGCCTCAAACAGTCTGGCCTAGCGCGTGGTGACGTTCACCGCCACGAGCGCCTGTTCCAGCCTGGCCGGGACGTCGGACAGAGACTGAGGAGACGGGCAGGGAGTGCCCAGCTATGGGACAACCCTCTGCCTGAATCCGCCAACCGAACTTCGGACAGTAGGGCTAAGACGATGAGTGAGTCGTACAAGCAGTACCTACAGAGTGACGATTGGAAGAAGAAGCGGACCATGAAGCGTCGTGGTCGTGACGTGTGCGCGATCTGTGGAAGCCCTGAACGTCTCGACGTTCATCACCTGCTTTACCGCAATCTGTTCGACGTCAAGATGTCCGACCTTCGCGTGCTCTGCCGCGTCTGCCATGAGACGGCCCATCGCCTGATGCGGGAAGGCGTTCTGGTGTATCGCAACGCCGACCACCACAGCCGATTCGCCCTGACGGTTGCGGCCGTGAAGAAGGCACGCGGGATCACCGGCCACATCTATCACGCATCGCCTGCGCGCCGGGCTCTGCAACGTCTGGCAACGCCGAACGGCGGATGGACGCGGGAGACGGTGACGGCTCTCGGCGTGTCGTGGCCCCCGCCGAAGGGATGGCTGAAGAAGCTGGCCGCTGAAATGGAGGCCCGCGCATGACCGAATTTGATAAGTTCTGGCAGCAGTTTCCCAGACGCGAAAAGAAACAAGCCGCCCGTGACGCCTTCGCCTGGGCGATGAAGAAGCACAACGGGGACGGGCAGTTGCTCGCCCGCATCCTCGACACCATCGGCTGGCAGCTCGTGATGCAGCCGGAGCCCAGGTATTGGCAGATGGCCGACAAGTGGCTGCTCGGGATGCGCTGGGAAGATGAGCGGCCGTTGACGGCCGAGGAGCAGGCCGAGATGGTGCAGTTCAACGCGTGGCGGAAAGCGAACGCCAACGACCCGGTGACGAACACCATCACGTTCGACGTGTTCCGGCGTTTCCAGCGGGACCAGCGGAGACGGGCATGAAGGGCAAACAGCCGGGACGCTCGCCGCTGCATGGCTACGTGATGATTCACACGCCTTCCGGGCGTTGGCATCCGGGACACAGCACACTGAAGGTCTACTACAGCGAACACGACGCACGCGAGGACTACGCCAAGTATCAAGGCTGGGACGGCGCGACGTGGGTGCCGGTCAAGGTAGTCGTTCAGGAAGTGCGCTGATGCCCTTCCGTCAAGCCACCGGCCGCGAATCCTGTTGGCACTGCCGCAAGGTGCTCGACCTGGGCGCTTCGCTCTACATCGGGGAGCAGACGGGCGGGAAGTGGTGCGAGGCGTGCGCGGCGGAGATGGGGCGCACGGTCGATGGCCCGGTGCCACGGGTGACGGCCCTCGGGGGCATGGCGGGGATTCGGGAGGGGCTGGAGGCACTGGCGCGGAAGTATCGGTTCACGCCGCCGCCGTCGTGGCACGAGAGGGGGGAGGAGTAGATGGGCGGGAAGCGCGTGAAGTCGCACCGCATCAAGTGCAAGCGGCCCGAGTGCGGCAAGATGTTCGAGGCGTGGCGCAAGTCGCAGCGGTTCTGCTCGAACTCCTGCGGCATCAAGGCTCGCGGCCCGGAGTGGTTCAAATCGCATCA
>JACCDR011421210.1_pt1 | contig 29283 bp, 24 predicted proteins | sample 7446431 | NCBI WGS metagenome assembly JACCDR01 (sample SAMN15323443, study PRJNA562643) | freshwater metagenome | isolation source: river surface water | place: USA:Blue River Watershed | collected 2017-08-17
GATTCCTTAACCGTGCACCGACCGTTCACCGACAAGGTAGCCAGGCCTTCCGCCCGGTTCTTTTTGAAGATAACGATGCTCATGTAGCCCCGCTCGTTTGGCGCGTCGACAACGCCGACTTCGACGGTGACCAGATGGCGGTACACGTACCACTCTCTGACGAGGCACAGATGGAAGCGCGTGAGATTATCTCAGCTAATAAGAACATTCTAAAGCCAGGATCGGCTGAGCCGGTGGTATCTGAGAAGCTTCTCGATATGGCGCTTGGTTCATACTGGATGACGAAGGTTATTCCGGGTGCTAAGGGCGAGGGTAAGTACTTCGCATCACCAAACGACGCTATCAATGCGTACGACCACGGTGTTATCGACTTCCGTGCCATGGTTAAGGTACTTGCGACAGATACGCCAAAGTACAAGCAGTTTGACGGTAAGCTCTTTGAGACATCAGTTGGTCGTCTTATCTTCAACAGTGTTCTTCCGTCAGATCATGACTTCATTAACGATGTGGTCATTCAGAAGACGTTGTTCTCAGTGATTATCGATATCATTGACTCACGTGGACCAGAAGCGGTGCCACCAATTGTCGACCGTCTAAAGAAGCTTGGTCTCAAGTACGCAACAATGTCAGGTACTACCTGGGGTATTGATGAAGTAAGTGTACCAAAGGAAAAGGGTGCCATCATCGCTAAGGCTCGTGCTGAGGAACAAGCAATCATCACTGCTTTCAATGAGGGTCTCATTTCTCGTGACGAACGTCGTCGTATGGTGGTTGAGATCTGGCACCGCGCCAAGACTGAGATCGAAAAGATCTTGCCAGAAACTCTCGATCAGAATGGTTCTGCGTTTGAAATGTGGAAGTCAGGTGCTCGTGGATCGCTTGGTCAGATTGCTCAGATGGCAGGTATGAAGGGTCTCATTGTTAACACACGTGGTGAGACAATTGAATTCCCAGTTCTGTCTTCAATGAAGGAAGGTATGACTCCACTTGAGTACTTCATTACTACCCACGGTTCACGTAAGGGTCTCGCTGACACCGCGCTTCAGACTGCGAAGGCTGGATACCTTACTCGTCGTCTCTTCGTGGTGGCACAAGACGCGATTGTTACTGAGGCTGATTGTAAGACAAAGGGTGGCGTAAAGATCGGCCGCGTGTCAGCTTCTGGTATTGAGATTGCGTTCTCAAAGGCTATCAAGGGTCGTATTCTCGCTGAGGATGCGGTTGATAGTAAGGGACGAGTTATCTTCGAGAAGGGTCACCTTATTTCACGTCGTGATGCTATCACTATCGAGGAGTCAACCTGCGAGGCGGTCGAGGTACGATCACCAATGACCTGTAAGACACTCCGTGGCGTTTGTCAGCACTGTTATGGTATTGACCTCACGACGAACCAGATGGTTGATATTGGTGAAGCGGTTGGTACTGTCGCCGCACAGGCGATTGGTGAGCCGGGAACACAGCTCACTATGAACACTAAGCACGCTGGTGGTGCAGCGTCAGTTGGTGGAGACGTAACCTCAGGTCTCCCTCGTGTAGAGGAAGTCTTCGAGAAGCGTGAGCCAAAGATTCCAGCTGTCGTATCACATTGTGAAGGACAAGTTGTCGATATCCGTACTGAAGGTCGCGAGAAGGTGATTGTAGTGGCACCAGATATGTCAGCCAAGGGTGCACCAAAGAAGAAGGATAATATCGAGTACGAAGTTAGTTATCGTCGTGTGGTGGCTGTTTCAAAGGGAGATACTGTCTACTCAGGACAACTTCTTACCGACGGTTCTGCTTCACTTCCTGAACTCTTCAAGTTTGGTGGACAGGAGACAACTCAGGACTACATCATTTCTGAAGTAAACAAGATCTACGAACTTCAGGGTGTGACGATTGCTCGCAAGCACATTGAACTCATCGTGAAGCAGATGATGTCACGTATGAAGGTTACAAATTCAGGCGACAGCCGCTTTACCGTTGGCGATGTTGTTGAGGAATGGATTATCGTTGAAGAGAATAATAAGCTCAAGGAAGCAGGGAAGGAGCCAGCCAAGGCAGAGCGACTTATTCTTGGTATTACTGAGACCTCACTCTCACGTAAGAGTTTCCTCTCAGCTGCCTCCTTCCAGAACACCACTCGTGTTCTCATCAATGCAGCTGTGAAGGGAAGTCACGATAACCTCGCTGGTCTTATGGAGAATGTCATTATCGGAAAGCTTATCCCAGCCGGTTCAGGTTTTGCGGGTAGCAAGAAGTATGACATGATCAAGGCTCTCCAAGACGAGCAGTAGAACAAAATCAATGTTATACAAAAACCGACCCATACTAGGGTCAGTTTTTGTATAAGCGGTTAAGCACAGTGGGTATAGTAGGTACAGCATAATATGGGATACAATTTATACAAAGCTTATGGTAACAAAAAAATACGTACAAACTTTGAGTATTGTTAGTGCTGTCGCCTTAGTCTTCTTTGGTGTGTTGTATATCTCGGTACGAAATGAAACTCTCTCAGAGGTTGCGGCACTTGAGGCGAGTCTCAACATTGAGACCGCACATGAGTCCAGAGCAGAAGAATCAGCACATACTGAGTCGCCGGCAGTTTTTGGATCTGATCTTGCTAGTCTTGATTCGACACTAATCTCTCAAAAATACAGTGATACCTATGAAGGGATTGTACAAAACACAACAGTCTTTTATTCTCTAGATACACCAGAAAATCAATATAAAAGTTATCAAGCAGCGATTACGCAAGATGGTTGGGTGATCATAAACGAGCACAGTAGTCCGAACCTTTACTCACTCTATGCGATTAAAGATGGAACGAGTGAAATAAATATCACAATTGTCCCTAACCCCAAAATGGCTACTGGTTACCAGTCACAAATTAGTGTGAGTGAAAGCTCTAAACAATAATGTATGAGTCAACTTCCTTTTAGTATGAAAATTTTCAGTTTCCTTAGCTCTGTCCTGCTCTTTTTAACCATATTCGTACCATATGCAGACGCTGGCTCTCAGACCTTCACGTCAAATGGTACCTTTGTGGTTCCGTCTGGTGTGACCAGTATCTCGGTTACCGCCTCAGCCGGCGGAGGTGGTGGAGCAAACGCGTTTGCTGCTGGACATCCAATGATTGGTGCTACCTACTATAATGGTGCTGGTGGAGGAAGTGGAGCAATCTTAAATAATTCTACCTTCACGGTAGTGCCGGGAAGCTCTCATGGAGTAGTTATTGGTACAGGGGGGTCAGGAACAACAAATGGTGGTAACACATCTGTCGGAACACTCCTCAACTTAAACGGTGGTCAAAGTTCTTATTACCAAGGTTCAACTGTGTTTCAAGTTGGCTCTGGAGGTGCGCCGGGCGGCCAAAATGGTGGACCGTTTACCTGTGCCGGGGCTACTGGTTCAATGAGTTGTCCAACAACGCCCGTTAGTGTTGGTAGTAATGGAGGTTCAAATACAGTAGGCGGCGTGCCAGGTACGGGTGGATCCACTGGCTCTTGCGCACCAACCGCGGGAACAAGAGGGGCTGGGGGTGGTGGCCAAGCATATGGCTGTCTCGGTCTTGGGGCAGCCGGTGGTGCTGGTTTTGTGACTATTACATGGGCAGAGCCAACCGGTACTATTACGGTCACAGCCTCTATTCCAGGTGCTAGTTATACGTTGACGGGACCAAGTACCTTAACGGGTTCTGGCTTGTCTACGACACACACAAACGTTGATCCTGGTACGTATACCATCACTTGGAATCCGGTAGTTGGCTATACTACTCCACCGACAAGTTCACGGACACTGGTAAGCGGAAGTACGCAGTCTTTCTCGGGCACGTATACGCTCGCACCAACCGTGGTGGAACTTAATTTCGGGCCGTAAATTGTATCCCCCAAGACGGGGTGAGTGGGAGATTGCTAGTTGCTCAGTATCTCAGTACGTTTGAAGTGATAATAGCTTCACTATTTCTGTATATATAAAGACAAGCCCCGACGCGCGCGGGGCGGGTCGGGGCCGGTTAGGGCTGGGGTTGGGACGCACGTTGTTCGGGGGTGGGAGTGATCCACTTGTTCTTGTGCATCCCGTCAAGTGACTTGTACGAGACATGCCACATCCCGTGTTCGTTCACATCGAACACCGTGGCAATGACCAGCAGACCGTCGATCATGATCGTGATCTGCCAAGGTTTGAAGGTTTTGAACAGTCGCGCGAGGATGTTCATGGAAGTCTCCTGTGGGGTGGGTGGGTGAGGGGTTTCCTCAGGGTGAGTCTGGCTAGGGTGACAGCTGGGCCGATGAAGAAGGCCAAGATGGTGCAAATGGTGCACCATCCGCGCGCTTTGTAACCGCGAGAGCGGAACGAGCGCCAGGTCCAATTTGCAGCGTAAATGCCGCAGAGGAGCCAGAAAGCGGTGAGGAATATCCAAAATGCGGTTGGCATATAGAGAGCCTCCGTAGAGAACAGGCTGTCAATATAATATAACGAAAATGCATAAAGTCAATGTTTTCGCGACTTAGGCCTAAGTCGCGTATAATAGCGTCATTCTATGTCCGACCCAGTGCAACAGATAAAAGATCGACTCAATATCATTGACGTCGTTTCATCGTATGTGGAGCTTCATAAGGCTGGTAAGCACTTTAAAGGTAAGTCGCCGTTTACGAACGAAAAGACACCGTCGTTTTATGTGTCGCCTGAACGAGGCATGTACTACTGTTTTTCGACAAGTCAGGGTGGCGACATGTTTACCTTTATACAGGTCATGGAGGGGGTCGACTTTAAGGGTGCCTTAAAAATACTCGCCGACAAAGCTCGTATTGAACTTGTACCGATTTCGCCAGAGAAACAGACGGAACGCGATAGGCTATATCTCTTGCTTGAAACGGCAACCTTGTACTATCAAGATCAGCTGAAGCAGAACGAAGCCGCGCTTGCGTATCTCAAGAACAGAGGTGTCTTGGCCGACACGATTGCCAGTTGGCGGATAGGCTATGCTCCTGGACCACCAGCAGGTGGTTGGCGTGCGGTTAAGGAATACCTTGAGAAGAAGGGCTTTACTGTGACAGAGATCTTTAAAGCCGGTCTCATTAAACAAGCTGCTGATGGTAAAGAGCCATACGATGTGTTTCGTAATCGCATTATGTTTCCACTGTTTGACCAGGGTGGTCGACCGGTGGCGTATTCGGGACGGACGCTTGAGACTGGTCCGGATATTCCAAAGTATGTGAATTCGCCCGAGACAGAATTGTACAAGAAATCCGAACTTCTCTACGGTTATGACCGAGCCAAGCATGGTATTAGACATCTTGATTTCTCACTCATTGTCGAAGGGCAGTTCGATGTCGTGCTCTGCCATCAAGCTGGCTATACGAACACGGTGGCAGTGTCGGGGACAGCCCTCACGCTCCAGCATGTGCAACTACTCGAGCGCTTATCGCCAAAGGTTGTCTTGGCCCTTGATTCTGATCGAGCTGGTGTGGCAGCCGCCAAGCGTTCGGCTGACATTATGCTTAGGCGAGGACTTGATGTGAAAGTAGCGCTACTCCCACTTAAAGACCCGGCCGATATGATTAAAGAAGATCCGAAAGCGTTTAAGCAGGTCATTGGTTCGTCTGTACACATTATTGAGTATCTCATGCGTATTCTGTCTGACCAGAATTTGGAATCACGGACGTTCAAGCTTCGGGCACGAGAAGAAGTGATACCGTATATCCCACTCTTGCCGAATCGAATTGACCAAGACCATTTTGAACAGATAGTAGCGGATGCTCTCAAGACAACTAAGGATGCGGTCCATTATGAAGTCGAGCGGTGTAGTGAACAAGCAAACAGTAAGTCTATAAACGAGAATCGTTCCCATACTGTCCGAGAGGAGACGGGAGTGAGTGAACGAGTTCAGGGTAGTGATGATCCACTTCGTCGCAAGGAGGCACTCCTCACGTACTTACTTGGTGTGATGCCAATTTTACCAGCTACGGTAGGGAAGAAGTTAGAGCATGAGCTTTCAATATTACTCAAGACACCAGTGACTGAGTTAGCTGCGTCGGTTTCAGTTTCGGCCAAGGCTGAGGTACTGTTCAAGGCTGAGTCTATGGTGGATGCCCAGCCCAAGTTATTGTTTGAAACAGAAGTGGTTCACGCCCTTAATCAATTGCGAAGTCTGGTGGTTCGTCTCGAGCTAAAGGAGGCCAGAGGGCTACTTCAACAGGCCGAGCTTGATGGTGACGAAGCAGCTATTTCACGTCTTCTCGATGTCGTACGAAGAGGGCAGCAGGCGCTCCAGGTGGCTCCGTACGAGATAGACTTTATACGTGGTTAATGACTGAAAAGACTGGACATTTCCGACTTTTTCTGTATAGTGAGTAACACTATGGCTACCAAAAAGGCCTCAAAAAAAGCAGTAAAAAAAGCGGTGAAACCCGTAACTAAGAAAAAAGCAGCTAAGGTGGCTAAGAAGACTAGCGCCAAGAAAGTGCAGAAAGCAGTAAAGCCAAAGAAGGTAGCAAAGAAAGTTGTAAAGAAAGCTAAGGCGGTAAAGAAGGCCACACCTAAGAAGGTGGTCAAGAAAGCTGTAGCAAAGAAAGTTGTTGCAAAGAAGCCAGCCGCCCTCACCAAGAGTGAAAAGATCCTCGAACTCAAAGCGGCAGAACTCATGAAGATGGGACGAGAGCGTGGGTACGTTACCTATGACGAACTCCTTCGATCGTTTCCTGAAATAGAGAAGGATATTTCATTCCTCGATGTACTCTACGAGCGGTTTGCAACTGCTGGTATTGATGTGCTCCAAAGTGGTGGCATGCTCGGAGATGATCCGAGTGCTGACATCATTGCTCAGAAGAATGCGTTCAAACGCAGTGAGAGTGGCTATGACTCAATTCAAATGTATCTTCGGGAGATTGGTCAGTACCCACTCCTTAATGCTCACGAAGAACGTGTTCTCGCGAAGCGTATTGTTGATGGTGATGAAGAAGCGCGCAATCTCCTCGCGCGCGCTAACCTTCGTCTCGTAGTTTCGATTGCTAAGAAGTATGTTGGTCGTTCACCAGATTTGACTCTCCTTGATCTTATTCAGGAAGGCAACCTCGGTCTCTTTAAGGCGGTCGACAAGTTCGACTTCACTAAAGGATTTAAGTTCTCGACGTATGCTACATGGTGGATTCGTCAGGCCATAACTCGTGCTTTGGCTGACCAGTCACGTACTATCCGTATTCCAGTACACATGGTAGAGACGATGGCTAAGTATAAGCAGGTCTCACGTCGACTCGCTCAAGATCTTGGTCGTGACCCGATGCCAGAAGAGATTGCAACGGAAATGGGTGTAGAAGTAGAGAAGGTCTATCAGATTGAGAAGATTAGTCAGGATACTATCTCGCTTGAACTTCCGGTTGGCGACGACGATGATCGGTCACGTCTCTCTGACTTTATTTCAGACGATAAGATTATCTCACCTGATCAGGAAGTCGCTCACAGTATTCTCACTGACCAGATCATGGAGATACTTGATACACTCTCGGAGAAGGAACGCAAGATTCTAGAAATGCGCCACGGTCTACTAGATGGCACGTATCACACGCTTGAAGAAGTAGGAAAGGAGTTCGGTGTTACTCGTGAACGTATTCGTCAGATTGAGGCGAAGGCACTGGAGAAAATACGCCAGCACGAGAAAGCTCGTAGACTCAAATCGTATTAGCATACGATTTGTTATGAAAGATTCTCCCTCGATAAGTCGGATCTTTCATCTACAGAAATAAAGAAATCATAATCCAACACTTCGTGTTGTCATTGATTTCAAAAGCACTTCGACTGAAGTCTTACTGAGTAAGACTTCATAGATAATTTTCTCCCCAGGAAGGTCGAAAATTATCTCTCCTTGCATAAAGGAATCATACGCACAGCTTTGCTGTTTGTTGATTCCAAAAGCCCTAGACACAAAAACCCGGCCAATCTGGCCGGGGTTTTGTTTAGAACACTTGATTACTTCTCCAGCTCCTCTTTAAGGGTAATAAAGAGCTTAGGGGTAATGAGTTGACGTTCATAGAGTTCATGAAGAACGGTTTCTTCAATCTTATGGACACCATAGAGGGCTAGCTTCTCAGAGAGCGTACGGTAACGCTCTGGGTGAGCGGTTGCCAGATCAAGCATTTTCTTTTGTGACTGATTCTTGAAGGTGGTGTAAAGCTCAAGTACATGGTTTAGAGCTTCAGCGGTGAAAATATGTTCAGCGCTACTCTTATCGATAGCTTCAAGTTCTTTGAGTACTTTGCGCGAAATAATAGTTTGAGCGCGGTAGTACATATAAAGATTATCGATTTTTGTTTCAGCTGTTTCTGGTGCAATGATCTTACGAAACCATCCGGCCATGACTTCAAAGATGTCTTTCCCATCGGTGTGGATAGACATGTTTGGGGCTAGATTACCCGATTCAATAGACTCAAGTTGGAGCTGGAGCTTACCTGTAAGGCGCTTAAAGACCGCCTCGCTTACCTCGTTGTGTTGATAGAGTTCTTTAAGATGGCGCTTCTCAATACCAATTGCGTACATACGTAGTACCCGCAAGGCAAGTCCTGACGTATCTTCAGTAGCACGGTCTGCGCATGCCTGTGCGTAGCGTGACTCATGATCGGCACAGAGTGTATTTGCTACTTGTGCATCTATATAACCTCTTTCTTCATATCGACGAATACGTTCCTGTACTTCGTGATGGATAAGAGCTCGAGCTTCTTCAGCCTCCACCTTCTCGATATCAGTGAGTTCGTCGAGCTTTAGGCGACGCATGAATGTCTGAATGGTGGTGGCTTTCACGAAGAGAGTGGCAAAGATACAGCCGACCGTAAGAGCGAGAAGGAAGTCCTTTGGTGAGACTGAGAGGTCCCAACCCGGGAAACTCAGATCATCTGGAATGAGGAGTACCATAGTGACTGCAAGTGCTCCGCGGAGCGATCCCCAAGAGAGAAGGTGCTGCCAACTCATTGGTATCTTCTTGTCGACGGCTGAAGTGGCGTTGAAGACTCCGATAACTGGGTAGATAGAGAGGGCGCGAGCGGCAGCGACTATGAGAATAGTAACAGCAACGACACCAATGAGAGTACTATCAAGTTTTGGTACATTTACAAAGAGAATACCAATAAGGATAAAGATGAGTGAGTTCGACATGAAGGCGAGTTGACCCCAGAGCTTCTCAACGAATTCTTCAGCACGAGGGTGTATTTTGCTTCGGCCATAGTTACCCATAAGAAGTGCCGCTACAGTAGTGGCGATGATTGGTGAGAGATAGAAATGGAAGCCACCAAACACGAGATGATGAGATACAATCTCTGAAAGGATAAAGGTGACGTGAGCAAGTACGATGGTAAGAGTGATGCTGGCGATTTCGTTTTCGCGTGCGATTCCAACTAGTTTGGCAAAAATTCCACCAGCTATAATACCGAATATAACACCACCAATCATCATTGAAGAGAAGCTAACGATGCCTTCGAGGACAGTGTCGAAACCATGATAGCCAAAGCGAGCTACTTCAAGGAGAACAATAAAGAGCGCTACTGCTGTTGCATCATTAAAGAGGCTTTCTCCCTCAAAAATGAGTGAGAGACGGCGTGGTGCCCCATATTCTTTAAAGAGGGCTAGTACCGCCACTGGGTCTGTGGCAGAAATGAGAGCACCAAAGAGTAGTGTCACAATAAACGGAACTGTGAATCCAAGGAATGAGAGTAGGAAGTAGAGAGCTCCACCAATAGCTACAGTAGATACAATGAGACTTATGACAGCCAAAATGAGAATGGCAGGGGTGTCTTCAATCATTCGCCGAGCATTGATGTTGTATGCCGACTCAAAGATAAGGGTTGGGAGAAGGAGATAAAAGAGTAGTTCTGGGGTGAGCGTGAACTCACTAAAGAAGTGGAACGCTGGTAAGTTAGCCAAAAGGCCAAGGATGAGGCCGATAACTACGAGAAATACCGTGTGAGGGAGTCGGACTCGTCTAGCCCAAAAAATGGCGAGACTTGAGATGCCGAGCATGGCAAAGATGGCTAAAGTGGCGTTGGCTGTGAGCATATTAGGTTCTTACATAATTAACAGGTCGTCACTATACTCCTCTCGACGACGACTCGCAAGGGTAGTTATACCGCTTTAAGTAGGGCTATATAATGTCAGTATTTAAGCCACTCGTCGTAGGAGGATAGCTGCCACATGCCCCTCTAGAGTGATAAATGGTATACTCGTGTCATTCTATGACAGTACATGAACAGGACAAAGAAGCTTTCTTGGCGGCGGTAGCGAGCCTAAACGAGGCCCAGCGACAGGCGGTTGAAACCATTGAGGGTCCGGTTATGGTAATTGCTGGCCCAGGAACAGGGAAGACTCAAATACTCACTCTGCGGATTGCTAATATTCTCCTTAAGACCGACTTACAACCCGAGAATATTCTTGCTCTCACCTTTACTGATTCGGGAGCTAAGGCGATGCGAGAACGCTTGCGCCGCTATATTGGTGTGACAGCCTACCGAGTCCCTATTTATACCTTTCATGGTTTTGCTGATCGACTCATAGCGCAGTATCCCGATGCCTTCCCGCGTATCATAGGTGGTCGCACCATTACAGATGTTGAGAAGGTAGAGCTTATTGAATCTCTTCTTGAAGATCCAGCTTTGACAGTGTTGCGTCCACTAGGAAATCATACGTACTACGTTCCGTATCTTATCTCGATACTTAGTCATCTCAAGCAGGAGTATGTCACACCTGACGATCTGGCTGTGATTATTGAGCGTCAGGAGAAACTCCTTGGTGAGACAGAACGTATCCATGAGAAAGGCGCCCATAAGGGAAAGGTGAGAGGGGAATATTCAAAGCTTGAGAAAACCATAGCCAAGAATCGTGAACTCGAACATGTGTACCGGCGCTATGAAGCGGCGCTTCGATCGGAGCGTTGGTATGACTTTGACGATATGATTATGGAAACTGTCCGAGCACTTTCTAGTAACGAGGAAATGCTTCGTGATCTCCAAGAGACATTCCAATACATTCTTGCAGATGAGCATCAAGATGTTAATGGAGCTCAAAACAAGATTCTTGAGCAGCTTTGTAACTTCCATGAGGCTCCTAATATCTTTGTGGTTGGTGATGAGAAGCAGGCTATCTATCGATTTCAAGGCGCTTCTCTTGAGAATTTTCTCTATTTTACTGATGCTTTCAAGAATGTGACACAGATTTCTCTCACTGAGAATTATCGGTCCGGTCAGACTATTCTCGATACTGCTCAGGCACTCATTACGGTACCTGATGAAGATTTGATGCGGTTACGGGTACCACTGATTGCTGCTGCGGTAGATGAAGCGATGGTAACTACTCGTGAGTTCTCGCACCAAGCCGTTGAGGACGAATGGCTAGTCTCAGCGATACAAGAAGAAGTATCTGCAGGGACAGCACTCGAAGAGATTGCGGTTATTCTTCGCACTAATCGAGAAGTAGAAGCTGTCGCAGAGCGACTTCGTCGCTCTGGTATTGCGGTAACTGCGAGCGCCGAAGGTGATATTCTTACGCACCCAGTGACCCAGGCGATTGAAGCATTGATTAACTTCGTCCTTACCGATACTGATGAAGGAGCACTCTTCTCAGTCTTACATGGTGCGTATTGGGGAATTTCAACCGATGACCTCGTGAAGATTGCCTCGGCACGTTCCTTTGACTCCTCACTCGCTAGTATCCTTAGTGATGAGGAGAAACTGCAGGCCCTCGGGGTGGCAGAACCAAAGAAGGCTCTTCGGGTGATGGAGGTACTGCGCACCGCCCGTGAGCGCGAAGTTCATGAGGCTCCGCATCGAGTACTCGAGTACTTACTTCAAGCCAGTGGATTCCTGGCTCACGTTATTGAGTATGATCCCTTTGAAGGAGTTCGTGTGGTGCGTCGTCTCTATGATGAGATTGAAGCCCTGGTTATTCGAGATGGAGTAGGTACTCTTCGTGAGGTCAACAAGACGATTGCGCTTCGTCGGCGGTATGGTCTACCGCTTCAAGCACCGTTTATTACTACGAGTACGGCTGCTGTTCAGGTGATGACTGCTCATAAGTCAAAAGGTCTCGAGTTCAAGACAGTGTTCGTACCGCATGTACAAGACGCTAACTGGGGTGGGCGCACCCACCGCACTATGTTTGACGTACCACTAGCTCGGTATCGTGATACTAGTGAAGGTGATCCAATAGATGACGAGCGACGTCTTTTGTATGTAGCACTTACGCGAGCTAAGCGACGACTACATCTCTCGTTTGCGCGCGAGTCGATACTCGGTAAGCCGGCCATCGTTTCTCGTCTCACTGCCGACTTGGCAGCAGCGCCGCTTACGGTAGTCGATACGGTCTCTTTCGAAGCTGATTTTTCACCAGTGGCAGCCCTTCGTGGTGATGGCGAATTTACGTTACAACTCGAGACCTTACGGACACTTGTTTGTGCTCGTGGTCTTTCGGCTACTTCTCTTAATAACTTGCTACAGAATCCCTGGGATTATTTTTACCGCAATCTCTTGCGTGTGCCTGAGGTTCAAGCGCTCCATCTACAGTTTGGTACCGCCATCCACTTTGTACTAGAACGAGTAACCGCGCACCATACCAAAACTGGTAATTGGCCAGATATGACATCTATCAAGCAGTCTCTTGAGGATGCACTGAGGCGCTTGCCGATTAATACTCCCGAGTACACGAGGCTCCATGCGAAAGGGCTGGAGATACTCGCTATTTATAGTGAACACCTGAAACGAACACTTACCGGGGTCACAACTAAGGAGGAACTTTCAGTTCGAGCGATTCTTTCTACTGGGTTATCAGAGATTCCCGAAATACCGCTTACGGGTAAGATGGATCGTGTCGATATAGATGCCGACGGTCAGGCACTTCGCGTGGTTGACTATAAGACAGGCAAGCCCAAGACCCGTGCTGCTATTGTGGGTGATACTGCAAGTAGCGACGGCAGTTATAAGCGTCAACTCACGTTTTACGCACTTCTTTTAGAGCTTGCTGGAGACGATCGGTATATGACGAAGGAGGGAGTACTATCATTTGTTGAGCCGTCTCCACAAGGAATGATTAAAGAAGAATCATTTACCGCTACTGACGAAGAAGTAGCTGCGCTTCGGGAGGAAATTATAGGGGCTCTCAGCAAATTCCTTACGGGTGAGTTTCTTACTGATGCAGCTCTTGCTGAGGCGAGTGAGTACAAGGATCTTGCGTGCGCGTTTATGGCCCGAAAAACATAAAACCTCGACCTGAAAGAGGTCGAGGTTTTAGGGTGTGAGGTGTGTGTTTACTCAGCTGTTTCTGTAGCACCACTCTCAATCTGACCAAGGAGGTTGTCGATGATTTGCTTGACGACAGCGTATGGCTGCGCACCTTCGATTTGTGCCATTTGGTTACCAACGATCACGAATGATTGTGGGGTGCCCTGGATACCAGCTTGGGCACCATCACTGAGACTCTTAGCTACAGTCTCTCGGTGCTTGCCGCTCTCAAGACAGGCGACAAGCTCTTCCTTTGATACGCCAGCTTCAACAGCATACTCCGGAAGTTTGGTGATATTGGTTGGTTCATTGATATTACGTTCTGCGAAGATGAGGTCTGAGTACTTCCAGAACGCATCATTGCCACCGAGTTCACCAACACAGAGAGCGGCTTGTGAAATTCGCTCAGCATTTGGGTGAAGTTGTGCTAGAGGAAATTGACGATACACCCAGGCTACTTTACCGCCAACACCGTATTCATCCATGATACGAGTCATTGTTTCGTGGAAGTTCTTACAGAATGGGCAATCATAGTCGGAGTATTCGACAATGAGAATTGGGGCATTGGGATTACCTTTAATGTAGTCAGTGCTGTCAACAGGACGGATCTTACCTTTAGCAGCAGTAGTATCTGTTGGTGCCGGAAGCTGGCTCGGGGCTGGAGCTGGCTGATTACCGATACCGCTAAAGTAGATAGCGAGGGCGATGAGGCCAAAGCCAGCTACGATGGCGACTGGAATGGCGAGCGAGGACGCTGTGTTTGATTGTGGTGTTGGTTCCATACGTTCATTACATGATTAGTATGAGGTTATTCTAGCATGTTTTCTGATACGGTGATGCTATACTGTTCATTATGGATATTACAGCCGGAATTGTCCTGGGGTTAGTTCAGGGCATTACAGAATTCTTACCAATTTCATCCTCAGGTCACCTGGTAATGGTGAGAGAACTGATTTCGGTGTCTGACACCCATGCGTTAGCTACTGATGCTGTCTTGCATCTTTCTACGACGCTCGCGGTAATGACGTATTTTTGGAGTGATGTATGGGTGCTTGTTCAAACCCTCATCCGCAAGCTCGGGCGATTGCCAACCAATGAGAAAGACGTAACTCTTCTCTATGCGCTCATTTTGGGTACTCTTCCTGGTGTGGTTCTTGGTCTGTTTCTTGAGGGGTATATGTCAACGTTTGAGAATGCGACAGTAGTGGCGGCGGTACTCTTTGTTTCGGCTATCTTCTTTATGTATGCAGAATGGCGCTACTTTCAGAATCCGCCGCAAGGCACGCTTACGGTGCGCCGGGGCGTTCTTATTGGTGTATTTCAGGCATTGGCACTTATTCCAGGTTTCTCTCGCTCCGGGGCAACTCTCGCCGGCGGTATGCTCCTTGGACTTTCGCGAATTGAGTCGACCAGGTTTTCATTCCTACTCTCTATCCCAATCATTCTCGGTGTAGGTACCAAGAAGCTCATTGAGCTCATTACGGCTGATGAGGCGGTATCCTGGGGTCCGATTATTGTTGGTGCGGTTATCAGCTACGTCGTAGCACTCATTGTTATACATTTCTTCCTCGGTTTTATTCAGCGCTATACACTCTGGCCATTTATTTGGTACAGCATTATCTTGTCGTGTCTTGTTGGCTACGTCGCCTTCTTCATCTAGAACCTGCCAGTATTTTTCAGGTTTAGAACAGGAGTGAATGGGTGAGCATCGCGTCATCCTTGGTACCCCACGTGCTCGTATCGAGCGGAATCTCGCGCTTGCGTGAGCCGTCTTTAAACTTCACATGTCCGTGCTCTAGAGCATAGTCAAAGACTTTTTTGGTTACCTTCACGTCTTGCTCACAGTATTTCTTTATTTCATCAATCTTACCTTCGCGCCACCAACGAACGGCCTGAAGACCATGAGCAGACTTCTTGGCGCCGACCGTTGCCTCAGCAACACTATCAAGTCGCAATCGTCGGCCGAGTGACTTACGGATTTCTTCGAGGAGATCGATACTCTTTATCTTCGTTAGGTCACCAGGATAGTATTTGTTGAGAAGGGGAATGTCAAAGTGGTTGCTGTTGTAACCAACGAGCGCATCAGCTTTCTCTAGAAGTGGCCAAATCTGACTGAGTTCACTCTCGAGAACTGTAGTGTAGACTCCGGTTTCACTATCGTAGAAAGTACCAACAGATATATCAAGAGCAGTTGGATCATTGCTACCAACATCAGAAAAAATATTTTGAGTTTCTAAGTCAAAGATGACGTAGCGCATACTAGATTTTAGCGATAAGGAACGTGAGGAGATTTTCTATTGTGCCCGACTCTGTTGTGTTCATATCGAGGTCCTTAAGGACATAGAGACCACTACGAAGCTCTTCTTCACCGATAATAAGTGCGTACTTTGTACCGGATTCAGCAGCATCAGCGATCTTCTTACCAAGTTTCTTCTGGCTAATATCTACCGCTGTTGCAATACCTCGGTTTCGGAATTGTTGAGCTATCTTCTCGCTCACGAGATTGTTGGAGCTTTCGGCTGGAATGATAGCTAGTCGTGGTGAGGTGATGCGGATATGGTCGGGGAGGAGTTTGTGTGATTCGAGGAAGTCACGCATAGTAACGTCACCCATACCAAAACCAATACCGGTGATGGCGTCACCACCGAACATGCTGGTGAGATTGTCATAGCGCCCACCACCAAGCATTGCCCGGTTATTCTCGGGGTCTGTATCAAGCAGTTCAAAGACTGTCCCAGTGTAATAATCGAACCCGCGAGCGATTGTACGATCAAGTCTTGCGTTCTCGATACCGATTTCACGGAGACCAGCAATAACCGGATTTGTACCAGATTCAACCTCTACAATCCCGATGATTTGTTCAACACGTGCAGAATCGTTTACGAGTGCCATGAGGCCGGCTCGGTATTCGTCAGCTGATATCTTCTTCTTTCGGTCAGTGAGGCGTGTGATAGCAGTAACCGTCTCAGGGTCAGTGATTCCAATACTGGCGTAGAGTTCACTCATCTCAGCGCGATTGTTGACCAGGATTTCAAACATGTCAGGAGTCGCACCAAAATCAATGAGAAGCTGATAGGCTAGGGCGATAATTTCAACATCAGCACTAGAGTGGTCGACGCCAAAGAGGTCACAGTTGAACTGCCAGTGTTCACGAAGGCGACCCCGCTGAGGGCGTTCGTAGCGGAATAGGTTAGGAATAGAGTACCAGCGCAACGGGAAGGTGAGGTCGCGCCGTCGGTGCGATACCATGCGAGCGACGGTCGGGGTCATTTCGGGGCGCAGCGTAACTTCGCGATCGCCACGGTCGGTAAATGTATAGGTTTGCTCATTGACGATCTCTTCGTTGGCCGCACCTTTGCTCTTGTAGAGATCTGACGGTTCAAGTACCGATGCCCCGTAGTGTTCATAGCCGAAGCTTTCGGCAGTTTTGCTCCAGGTTGTTAGGATATACTGAAGAATAGCCATATCCTCAGGGTAAAAGTCGCGGACACCCTTGTAGGACTCGGTAGATAATTTGTTCTCTCTCATAGTGTTGGTGATTGTAGGTGAGGGTGGATGGTTATGCAAGGTCCGTTAGTCTACGATATGTTGTGGGTCAGTCAGTTGACGGAGGCGCTCATCAGTCGCTTTCTGGATGATGGCCTGAAGGCCACGCGGGTCAGGAAGTCCGGATGAAGTGAAATTTTCTTCGGTACTACCAGCGGTGTGTGCGTGGAGTGTACCGAAGTTCAGGAAGGTAGCGAGAATACCAGAAACTGTTGCTTTAACATCTTGAAGTCGTTCGAGGCGGAAGCTACTCACTTTACGGTTGAAAAATCGTACCTGGTCGATAACAATAATTCGACGATCGGTGATGAGCCACAAATCAAGATAGTAGTGAGTCCAGATCATGAAGCCGGTAAGGAGGCTAAAGAGTACCCAGAGTGTGATGATATAGGCAGCAAGTCCAAAATAGTCGACGAGAAGGATGACGGCTGGTGGTAGCTCTGGAGTGAAGGCGAGTGCGATGATGACGATTAGTGGTGTAAGCACCATTATAAAAGAGCCGATGAGTTCACCGAAGATGACAAACCAGTGCTTACGCACGGTACATATGATGCGTTCGTTAGGCTCAAGTTCGATTTTTTCTAATAACATAGACGTAACTGAGGCAGACTTATAAGACGAAGAACGTTAGGACACCAAGGCATATCATAAGCGGTACGGTGGTGAGAAAATAAAAGCCTAGGGTTATCTTGGTCACGGTACCCTCAAGACTATACTCTTTCCAGTGGTAGTACATAACAAAGGTAAAGATAGTGTATCCAGCCAACGCCAAGTAGAAACTCAGAGTGAGAGCTGTTTTGAGTGGAATCGCCAACTCAGTGAGCGGAATCATGCAATTATTGTAGCACTAGTTGAGAAAACCGAGATACACCATACTGGTCAGTCTGTGTACGAACGTGAAAACCGTTTTGAGCAGCTTCTTGTGTGAGAGCGGTGATTTGTTCGGGTTCGTGTTCAATCCACAGTTCTCCCTGCGGGGAGAGGTAATGTGGTGCCTCGCGGATAATAGTTGCGATATATTCGAATCCCGCTTCGCCACCATAGAGTGCTTGTGCTGGTTCATGCTCACGTACTGACGTGGTTACGCGATTAAGTGTTGCGTCTATATATGGTGGGTTGGTGAGAATGGCGTCATATCGTGAACCGGTGGGTAGTGCTGCAAAGAGGTTGCCGATATACACATGCATTCTGTCTCGCGCCAGGCCGTTCTCAATCCAATTCTTTGTAATCGTTGCTTCATGGGCGCTATCTATCTCAACGAAGTCAACGGAGGTTTGTGGGAGAGCATGTCCAACAGCGACTCCGATACAGCCACTACCGGAACAGAGGTCAAGAATCTGATAGGGACGTTTATGAGAGAGAGTGGCAATAAAAGCTGCTACCCAGTATTCCGTTTCGGGACGGGGAATGAGCGGTAGGGAGTCGAGTGAGATGGTGGTATCGAGAAATGGTACAAATCCAATGATGTACGCAAGTGGGGTACCGCTTGCAAGTAAGGCACAATCGGCGAAAAAACCTGCGGTTTTTTCGCCGTGATACTTCTCCGTGAGCAACCACTGTTCTTCTTGATTCATTACGAAGTACTATCGGGGTCATGACCAGCTTTGTCAAATAGGTGTACTAGTTGCACACAGTCTAGGTGCTCTGACCGGTTCGTTTGTTTGGTACACTTACCAGAGTATGAAAAAGAACACCAAGTTATATGAAACGGTAGCGGCGCTTATGGCGCCCGGGAAGGGAATATTGGCAGCGGACGAAAGTGACTCTACGGCAGGTAAGCGTCTTGCTATGGTGCACCTTCCGAACGAGCCTGAGCATCGTCAAGATTTTCGTGAATTACTCTTTACTGCACCAGGAATTGAAGAATATCTTTCTGGAGTCATTCTCTATGATTCGACTATGCGTGAGAGTACTGACGACGGTGTTCCGTTCCCCGATGTTCTCACCGCTAAGGGTATGGTGCCGGGTATAAAGGTAGACCTCGGTACAGTAGAGCTCCATGGCTTTAAGGGTGAGGTTGTCTCACAAGGACTTGATGACCTTGCTGAACGGTTCGCTGAGTATTACGACTTAGGGGCTCGCTTTGCAAAGTGGCGTGCCGTTATCACGATTGATGACAATGATACACCAACTGATGCAGCTATAACTATGAACTGCATCATGCTTGCTCGCTACGCACAGCTAGCGCAGGCTGCCGGTATTGTTCCGATGGTAGAACCAGAGGTTATCTATGCTGGAGATCACTCGCTCGCTCGCGCTGAGCAGGTTACGACCCGTACCCTCCAGATACTTTTCCAGACACTCATGACGTATCGAGTTGACCTCGAAGGTCTCATCCTGAAGTCATCAATGGTTCTCGCTGGTGATATGTATAGTGAACAATCGACACCAGAACAGATAGCCAATGCTACACTCCGAACTTTCCATATGTCAGTACCGTATGAAGTGGGAGGTATTGTCTTCCTCTCTGGTGGTCAGACACCGAAGCGCTCAACTGAGAATCTCAACGCCATCGCCAAGCTTGGTGAGCAGCCGTGGCCGATTACGTTCTCATACTCACGTGCAATTGAAGAACCGGTTCTTATGGCTTGGCAGGGTAAGTCAGAGAAGTGGGATGAGGCTCAGGAGATGCTCCTGTATGTATCGAAGATGAATAGTCTTGCTTCGCAAGCAAAGTACGATAGTACGCTCGACAAAAAGTTGAAGTAAGGAAGCAATGAGAAATAATAAAAGCGCCCCGATGTGCGCTTTTATTATTTCTTTTGCTTGTAGACTGTGTGAGTCTTTGCAATTGGGTTAAATTTCTTGGTTTCGTACTTCTTACTTGGGTCCTTCTTTGACTTGTTATTATAACGAGTGTAGTAGGTATGACCCTTGCCGACGCCCTTCTTGTCGCCCACTGAGACAAGTTTGATCAATAAATCCTGTGACATAGTGCCGGGCATAGTACCAAATTTGAGCCAAAACGTCAATCTAGGAGGGGTACTGAAGCTCCTTTGGGAAGTTACACACCTATTAACACGCCGCGTCGTCAGTTCTTAATAGGTGGCGTGGTATCATGCCATTGTACCGCAATCGTGCACACGCGGGACGTCAAAAGTGCAATGAAAATTCTTACTTTCGGTTGGGATTTTCCACCGTCTCGTAACGGCGGCTTAGGTGTGGCCTGTTTTGGCCTCACTCGTGAACTCGCCCATACTGGTGTTGAGGTTATTTTCGTTTTGCCACGACGTCAAGACACGATTGGCACCCCACGTTTTCTTTTTGCTGATGACAGTCGCACGGTTAAGGTGCGCCCTGTCGAATCCTATCTAAAGCCGTATCAGGCAGCTGATAGTCTTATCTACGCCCAGGTTGGATACGATAGTACTGGTGCACCGATCATCAAATCTCGAACGATGATGGAAGAAGTGCATCGCTTTGCTCATCAGGCGTCTATCATTGCTCAAGAAGAGACGTTCGATATCATTCATGCTCACGATTGGACGTCATACTTAGCTGGAGTTGCGGCCAAGGTGGCAAGCGGCAAACCGCTCATCCTCCATGTGCATGCCACATCTTTTGATCAAGCTGCAAGTGAGAATGTTGACCCAAGTATCTTCAAGATTGAATGCGAAGCGTTTGCTGCTGCGGATAAGGTGGTTACCGTAAGCGGGTGGACACGAGATATTATCATTCGCAAGCATGGAGTCGATCCAGCTAAAGTAGAAGTCGTTCATAATGGATGTGATACCTTTGAGCCACCACGTTACTCACCAACGCTCGCTGGGCTTAAGGCTGAGGGTAAGAAGATTATTCTTTATCATGGACGTATCACTATTCAGAAGGGTGTCGACTATTTCATAAAGGCTGCTCGACGCGTTGTTGATGTCGATAAAAATGTCGTCTTTGTCATTTCGGGGTGGGGTGATATGACAAACCAAATAATCAATCAAGTAGGAGCGATGGGGCTTTCGCAACACGTTATCTTCGCGGGCGCCTTATGGGAAGAGGAGCGTGACCGGATGTATCAGAGCGCTGACATGGTTGTGATGCCGTCTGTGTCTGAGCCATTTGGTCTTGTTCCGCTCGAAGCTCTCCAGCATGGCACGCCGTCTCTCATTTCATACCAGTCGGGTGTTGGTGAGGTGCTCTCGCATGTACTCAAGGTCGACTTTTGGGATACTGAAGAAATGGCCAACAAGATTTTGGCTACGTTGCGCTATCCGGTGATGCGTAAGCAGATTGTCGAAGAAGGGAAACGAGACCTTAATCGACTATCGTGGCGAGAGGCAGCGGTCAAAATGTATAAACTCTACCGAACTCTGTTACACTATATCTCAACATAATCATGCTCACTGTCTGTCCGTACTTTCATGTCCATCAACCGTACCGCATCAAGCGGTACCGAGTGTTTGATATTGGCAACGATACCGAATATTTCAATGATTCTTCAGAGACCGATCTCAATAATCGTAAGATTATCGATAAAGTAGCGAATAAGTCATATCGTCCGACCAATAAGATACTTCAGGAACTTCTTGATACGCATCCTGAGTTTCGGTTCGCACTCTCGTTCTCAGGTACTGTCCTTGATCAGTTCGAGGCGTACGCGCCTGATGTGCTTGAGTCGTTTCAGAAGCTCGTTGCGAGTGGTCGAGTTGAGATACTAGCTGATACGTATCACCACTCCCTGGCGTTCTTCTACTCGGTTCCAGAATTCGAGCGACAAGTAAAGCAGCATGAGAAGCGCATCAAACAACTCTTTGGAGTGAAGCCGCGCGTGTTTCGCAATACTGAACTTTCGTACCGAAATGATCTTGCTGCTTGGTGTGAAGATAACGGATATGTCGGTATCATGGCTGAGGGTTGGGACAAGTACCTTGGTTGGCGCAGTCCAAACTATCTGTATAACCCACCAGGACGAAATAAGATAAAGGTCCTCCTTAAGAACTACAAGTTGTCTGACGATGTTGCCTTCCGCTTCGGTAATCGTGGTTGGGCGAGTTGGCCGCTAAATGCTGAGACATACGCCAACTGGATTCATGCACATCATGGCGATGGACAGACTATCAATCTGTTCATGGACTACGAGACCTTCGGCGAGCATCAGTGGGAAGATACGGGTATCTTCGATTTTCTCCGGGCACTTCCCGGTATACTCACTCGTCATCCTGATACTTCGTTTAAGACGCCAACCGAAACAGCTTTGAGCTATGATTCGGTTGGAGACTTTGATGTGCCGGACGTGCTTACGTGGGCCGACACCGATCGTGATCTTACCGCTTGGACAGGTAATGATATTCAACGCGATGCTATTTCTGCTATCTATGGCATGGAGGAGAAAGTGATGAAGACGAAGAATAAAGCACTCATAGAAACTTGGCGTAAGTTACAGACCTCCGATCACTTCTATTACATGTGTACGAAGTGGAGTAATGACGGTGACGTACATGCTTACTTCAGTCCGTACCAATCCCCATATGATGCGTATATCGCTTTCATGAATGCCTTGAGTGATTTACAATTGAGAGTGAATCACGCACTGACTGAGGAAGAAGAGCGCGTGAGGTTGCGCACTGAACGTACGCAAAAAATGGAGGCCGAGAAGACCGTGGAGGCGGTCGTCCCAGAACCTGCTACTCGAGCACCTGAAACTCCTTTCTCTACATTTGTAGCGAAAGTCGTTACCTGGATATCGACACAGTGGCAGAAGGTTCCGTGGAGTAGGTTCTTCACTGTTCACAAAGATTAGTTCTTAATTTTAATATTTATATTTATGCCAACCGCAGTAAAAAAAGTTGCCGCCAAAAAAGCTACTAAGCCGGTTGCAACTAAGGCAAAGAAAGTGGCCACCAAGAAGGCTGCAGCTGCTAAGACACTCGTGTATGCCGATAACGAGCGTTCATTCTGGGTACATGACGGTCAGATTCTTAATAGTCTCACCGCACTGCATGATGCGCTTCTTGCAATGGAGAAGGCAATCTACACTCATCATGTAGGCACCGACAAGCATGACTTCGCTGATTGGGTAGAAGCTGTACTGGGAGACAGTGCCTGTGCAGCTGATCTACGCAAAGCAAAGACAAAAACAACCGCTGCTGCTGTGGTTGCTAAGCACCTCCGGGCCTATAGTTTCTAGGTATGGCACGCGCGGTCACGGTGGGTAACGGCAGTCTCCTCGTCGGCCTCGATTATCGAGGTCAGGTTCGTGACCTCTATTATCCATTTGTTGGCGAACCAAACCATGTAAGTGGTGCGAGTGGTAACTTCGTACACCGCATCGGTGTCTATACAGATGATCGTATCTCGTGGCTCGATAGTCCTGAGTGGGAGATTACGATTGGGGCTGATGATAAGACCGCGGTCGGCACCTTGTTGGCAGTGAACGAATCGCTCGGAGTTACTCTTACGAGTAAGGACGCAGTGCATAATGAGCAGAATGTTTTTCTACGAAATTTTCATATCACAAACACAGCAGATCACGAACGTACCGTGAAGCTGTATTTAGCTCAGCAGTTTCGTATCTCTGAGTCACGCCGTGGAGATACCGCTTTTTATGATCCGCGTGTCCGGGCCATTGTCCACTACAAAGGAAAGTACGCCTTTCTCGCGAATGCATATATCAATGGCGTGCAGTTCACGGATTATAATATTGGGCTCTTTGGTATAGAAGGGAAGGAAGGTACGTATATGGATGCTGTCGATGGCGCACTGGAGCGTAATCCAATAGAACATGGATCGGTTGATTCTGTCATCGGTCTTACAGCTACTCTTGCTGGGGGACAATCCGCCACCATTAACTATTGGGTAGTATGTGGCGAGTCTATTCCAGCTGTACATACACTCGATGCGTATGTGCTAGATGAGGATCCGGAGCGACTGATTGCCGGAACGGAATCGTATTGGCAAGCTTGGCTCGAAAAAGATGAACGAGATCTCTCGCTCTTACCGCAAGCGCTCCGCACTCTCTATAACCGGTCACTTATTACCATGCGTGTTCATACCGACAATCATGGCGGCATCATTGCCTCAAGTGATACCGACATGCTCCATCATGGCCGAGATACCTACAGCTATGTCTGGCCACGCGATGCCGCTACTGTCGCTTATGCGCTTGATAAGGCTGGCTATCATGATGCAACGAAGCGTTTCTATACATTTATCTCAGAATGTGCCGAACCAGGTGGATACCTCATGCACAAATATCGTACTGATGGTGTGCTAGGTAGTTCTTGGCATCCGTGGATGCAGCACGGGAAGCCGCGCTTGCCGATACAGGAAGACGAGACGGCGGCGGTCATTTTTATGCTCTGGCGGCACTACGAGCTGTGTCGTGATCTTGAGTTTATTGAGTCCCTCTACAACCCGTTCATTGAGCCAGCGGCACGCTTCATGTGTGACTATATCGAGCCGACGACTGGTCTTCCACAAGCTTCGTACGATCTCTGGGAAGAAAAGTATGGTACGTCGACATACACTGCCTCGGCAGTCTATGGTGGACTCATGGCAGCGGCTCGCTTCGCGATGATGCTTGGTAAAGACGATGATGCGCGCACCTACCAGGCAGTTGCACAACGTCTCCAGGGTGCCATAACCACCCATCTCTTTGATGACTCTATCGGCATGTTCGTTAAGCACGTTCTTCATGATGAAGACGGAGAACTCACGTATGATAGGACTATTGACACGAGTAGTTTCTACGGACCACTTCTTTTTGGTGTACTCGAGGCAGATGATCCGCTTCTTACGAAAGCAGCCAAGACAGTCAATGAACGCCTTGCGGTAGATGCTAGCAGTAAGGGGTATGTACGATATGAGAACGACGCTTACTACCGCATGCGTGATGCTGGTACACCAAACCCATGGGTTATTACGACACTTTGGATGGCACAGTACTATATTGAAAAAGCGACCACTCTCCGTGACCTTAAGCCTGCTCTTGAACTCCTCGAATGGACCTGCTCACACGCTACGCGTGGTGGCGTACTCGCCGAACAGATGCATCCAAATACACGCGAACACCTATCTACCTCGCCACTTATCTGGAGTCATGCTGAGTATGTACTCGCAGTTGATGCGTATATTGCTAAAGTCGCCGACCTTGCCAAGAAGTAAGAGTTATTCAAACTTTTCGCGCCACGACTTTGTGGTGGTATCGTAGCGTCCAATAATGGAGCGGTGAATACTGTAGGCAAGTCCTGTTGTCCCGAGTCGCTTGGCGATCTCTTCGGCTAAGCTCCGCATATAGGTACCGCTCGAAGCCCGACAGGTAAAGGTGGCAATAGTGAAAATATCATCAGGTTGGCCACTCTCTGCTAGTGTAGACCAGGTTGCTCGCACATCGTCTCGTCTAAAATCATTACCAATAGCCTTACGGAGATCGGTGACAGGAGGAATTGATTCAAACTGAGTCCGCGCTTCACGAACTATCTCTGTACGGTGGTGGTCTGATACGGAATCGAGAGTTAGTGAGTAGATGGTTGAGTGCTTGGTTGGGATTTCGATTTCGCTAAGTCGTCCTTCGAGTGCCCAGGTATGGAGTGGTTTACCGTGTACGGTGCGTGACGAGAATACTGGATAGGGGAGACTGACCGCACCAACAAGTGACGCACTCACCTTTGCAATGTCTTCTGTCGTACTACTTCGTGGCCCTGATTCGGTAACGAGTCCAAGAACATCAAGAGAGTCAGATGAAACGCCAAAGAGTACACGAAACGTGTACTCTTTGTCTAAGTCATGATAGTTCTCTTGCTGCTTACATTCCTCCCCAACCAGGATAAGCAGTTTACCTGAAGCCATTGGGTCAAGACGACCCGCATACGCGAGAGAAACCCCGGCATAAGCCGGGTGTTTCTCGCGCCAAGCTTCCACACATGAGAGTGGGGTTTCACCTACCGCTTTATCAAGCACAATGTATCGTGCCAAATCAGACATGCGCGCAAGGTTAGATTGGACTTCCTCCTAAGAATTTATTAACAATGAGGAGGAGTATAAAGGCTGCGATGGCCAAGAGTATGAACTGCATATACTTTCTAGTATACCAGAGAGTTTTAGGCTGGTACGAAGGTGAGTGCTTGTCCACGCTTACTGCCGCGACCAGTTCGGCCAATGCGGTGTACGTAGTCCTCGTAGGTATTTGGAAGGTCGTAGTTGATAACGTGTGATACGTCGTCGACGTGGATACCGCGGGCGGCTACATCTGTAGCGACGAGTACCTGGACACGTCCAGTCTTGAAGCTTGAAAGAGCGCGCTGACGCTGACCATGGCTTTTGTTACCGTGAATAGCGTCGGCCTTGATGCCGGCGGCTACGAGTTCTTGTGAGAGCTTCTCGACACTGTGCTTCATTGCACCAAAGACAATGACACGACTGAACTCAGATTTCTTGAGGTTAGTGACGAGCGTGTCAAACTTGTTGTGGTGCTCGTAGCGAATAACATCCTGAGTGATGCTGCCGGTAATGTCGTTCTTCTTGATAGAGACAGTGACCGGTTCGCGGAGGAACTCATGAATGAGACCTTCGATAGTCTTTGACATGGTCGCTGAGAAGAAGAGTGTCTCGCGTTCAGTTGGAACATCCTTGAGGATCTTCTTGATGTCATGGATAAATCCCATATCGAGCATACGGTCAGCTTCGTCGAGAATAACGGTAGTGATAGCACCAGGTTTGATGTGACCACGATCGAGAAGATCCTGAACACGGCCTGGTGTACCGATAATGAAGTGGTTCTTACGTCGCAAGCCCATTATTTGGGGGCGAATATTCATTCCACCGACGCATACTGTCGAGTAAAGGTGCATCTTCGGTGTGAGACGACGAAGTTCTTGTTCAACTTGAATTGCGAGTTCGCGGGTCGGAGTGAGAATGAGAGTCTGGCGACCAGGCTGACGCAAGGTTTTGTGAATGGTAGGGAGAAGGAAGGCGGCTGTCTTACCGGTACCGGTCTGAGCGAGACCGACGACATCCTTGCCTTCCATGATGTGATGCATTACTTGGTCCTGGATAGCACTTGGAGTCTCGATACCCATGTCTGTTACTGCCGCAACGATACGTGCGTCAAAGCCGAAGTCTTTAAAGGTATGCTTCGCTTCATACGGTGAGTCGGGAGTGAGTGGGGCAGGGTTTAAGTTGATGAATTTTGATACATCGAAGGTCTGCTGTGGACGACGGCCACGACCACCACCCTGGCGGCCACCACGAGAGAAGCTACTGCCTCCGCCGCGACTATAGCCACCACCACTACTGCGGTGACTAGAGTAGCTGCGCCGTTCGCCGCTGCCACTAGCACTATGACCACGCGTAGGAGCGCTGTCTGGATAAATAAAACGACTACTGGTGCGGGGAGCACTCGTTGTGCCGTGTGCTGACCGAGTGTGGGTAGCACCACTTCGTTCGCTGTGTGGGCGAGACGAAGAGAAACTACGTCGCGAAGGACGCTTACTAAAAGCGGTCGACCGAGTTGGTCGGCTGTCTGAACTATGCATTATGAATTGTGTGTTTAGTGGGATACAACATCCCGGGCGTGCAGGAAGAATAAATCCAAATGGTCACGCTATGGCCCAAATGAAAGAGGGGAGAGTGACGTCTATTTGCGTCTCAAGAGCCCTACACGAGAATCTTAAGGTACTAACAGAGTAACACTTTTATTATAAATAGTCAATAAGTAGCAAAATGCCGCCCGGTGAGGGGCGGCAAATTAGCAAGCGCATGGGCGATGCTAGAGCCGAATGAACTTGCCGAAGAAGAACAGTGTCTCAGTCAGGGTGATGAACCCAAGGACTGGTGAGAGGACACCAGCCATCAGGGTCACCATGAGCCACCGACTACCCGTGATATACAGGTAGATGCCAGCAGCGATGAGCCCGGTCGTGTAGATGAACATGCCGTTTCGGTCGTGCACGAAGAAGGCGGCTGCCAGGGGTGACGTGAGGATGAAGACGATGAGACAGGCGAAGGGGACTTCGCGCCACGTCGCCTGTCGCACCCTCGGTGCTTCTTCTCTGAGATGGGTGTCGCTCATGGCGTACCTCCGGGTTAGGGTTAACAAGGATCCCGTATCTATAAAATACCCATTTCAGTATAAAAGCAAACGTCACCTTCCGGGGAAGGTGACGATGTCGTTAAAAAGAAACCCGCCGTGGCGGATTTCGCATTGGCGGGTTGTTACTCGGGCTCATCGTCAAACACTCGCGCACTTCGTTCGGCGAAGTACAGGCCACCTAAGTCGTTACTAAAGACTGAGATGTCCTCGTGAGCGCCGAAGAACTCGTCCGTGTTCTTCATGGTCAGGAACTCCTTCATAACCACCCGATAATCAGCTTGCACTGCTAGCGGTAGCAGGCTTTCATGGGCCTGCAGTCGCGCCGCCACTTCTTCTAACGAAGGCCTCTTCCGTCTCGCTATTTTCTTTAGGATTGCGAGAGTGAGATATGGGCCGACCGTGAGGTTGAAGATGATCGACATGAACTCCGCATGACAGATGTCGGCGCTGGATTCGAATTCGAAATCACGTAGCTTACCGCCGACACGTCCGATGAAGAATTCAGCCAAGCTGATGGTGGACTTGTTCGTCTTGCGCGCATTGATTTCTCTGTTGAGCGCAAGGAGCACAGATCGTGTGGTCGACTGAAGCTTGCGTGCTCTCTCAACCAACATATCCATGATGTCGATGTCTGCCGCAGTAAGCGGCAGTATCGATGTTGTGGGCAGTTGGTTAAACATGCGAAGCTTCTCGACACTTTTCTTCACCAGCGCCGACAACGATGTCTGCTTCAACTCTCTGGCAGCGGCACTCTCGTTTGCTGTCAGATAGAACGAGAGCAGGCTATCAAGGAGTCGCACAGCGTACCGATAGCTCTCTTCTCGTGCCGTGGCACGATAGAAGCGCTCAGCCGTCAGTCGGGTAAGGTCAGCACCTTCGCGCCGCAGGCGTTCGAGATCTCCTTCCCCGAGTACTTCCTCACGTAGTCCGTAAAGAAGCGCTTCCTGGAAAGGAGAGAGCTCGGGATTGATTTTCACCATCTCCATGGCTAGCTCCTTTCCTGGGGTTGAGATTCAGGCGAAGGGATCATCGGTGACCAGCATTTCCGTGCCGAACTGCATACGGGCAGCTGACAGGAGTTCCGTCTCGAGGTCGGTCATCCCGTTCTTCGAGGCGATGACGACCTCACTGACCTTGTAGAAGGTCTGGGGGGCGTTCGTCCGCAGCGCGAGCGCGAGCTCTTGCCAGTTGCCGACCTGGACAGTCGCCTCCGTGACCAAGTCACCATCTTCTTCGAACGTCTTGTGGCGTGCGAACATGATGAATGACTCGGCCGGGAAGGCGGCGGCCAGGGCCAGGAGTCCGATCTGGCTCTTGGCGAGTTCGCGGAAGTACTCGCCGCGCTTCTTACTGTTGGCCAGCAAGATGGCGGCACAGATCACGTCCGCGGTGACGCTCGAGAGGCTGCCGGTGCGACTGCCTTCTTCGACGAGCGGCAGCCGCTCGACCGCCTCGCGCAGTTGACGAGGGGTCAAGAGTGCC
>JACCDR010110145.1_pt1 | contig 29243 bp, 23 predicted proteins | sample 7446431 | NCBI WGS metagenome assembly JACCDR01 (sample SAMN15323443, study PRJNA562643) | freshwater metagenome | isolation source: river surface water | place: USA:Blue River Watershed | collected 2017-08-17
AAGTGCGTCACGCGTTACCTGAATTGCTCGGTTCAGCGAATCTATGCATGGGTATGAATAACACTTTTGCGGCTGAACCTCGGGGTAACCCTATGAAAGCGGATGACAGCTGCACGCAGTTGACGGCTAGGTACGGCTGGGCGCGAACCCTTGGCACTTAACTGTATACACTGTTAATTGGCCGAACAGCCTGAGAAACGTCCAGCAAGATGCTTCGGATGTTTTGGCAAATAGCAACGCGAGCAGCGTTAAAAAACAAAAATAGCGATAACGCGGCTTAATAAGTGCGGCGTTAAATCCAACAAACTAAGAAACGGAACTCCTCGGCGATGAATCAACCATTATATGTTACGAAACGCGACGGCCACCGTGAGCCATTGGATCTGGACAAAATCCATCGAGTCATCGATTGGGCTGCGGCAGGTTTACAAAACGTATCTGTCTCACAAGTGGAACTGCGTTCACATATACAGTTTTATGATGGCATCAAGACCGAAGATATTCACGAAACCATTATCAAAGCCGCAGCGGACTTGATTTCTAAAGAGACTCCTGATTATCAATACATGGCAGCACGCCTAGCCGTGTTCCATCTGCGCAAAAAAGCCTATGGTCAGTTTGAGCCACCGTCACTGTATCAGCATGTGGTCAACATGGTGGAAGACAAACGCTACGATGCCCATATTTTGGCCGACTACACCCAGGATGAGCTCAATACTATTGATAGCTTTATCGACCATAGCCGCGATTTAAATTTCAGCTACGCCGCGGTAAAACAGTTGGAAGGCAAGTATCTGGTGCAAAACCGAGTCACTGGCCAAATCTATGAAAGTGCACAGTTTTTATATGTTTTGGTCGCGGCTTGTCTGTTTGCCAATTATCCAAAAGCAACGCGCCTCGACTATATTCGCCGGTTTTATGATGCCGTATCTTTATTTAAGATTTCGCTACCAACACCCATCATGTCCGGTGTGCGCACGCCGACACGTCAATTTAGTTCCTGCGTACTTATCGAATGCGGAGATAGTTTAGACTCCATCAATGCCACCTCGAGTGCTATTGTAAAATACGTCAGTCAACGCGCAGGTATTGGTATCAACGCCGGCCGTATTCGTGCCTTGGGTTCGCCGATCCGGAACGGTGAAGCCTTCCATACCGGTTGTATCCCATTCTACAAGCATTTCCAAACGGCTGTGAAAAGCTGCTCGCAAGGCGGCGTTCGAGGCGGCGCAGCGACCTTGTTCTATCCGCTGTGGCACTTGGAAGTGGAATCGCTGTTGGTATTAAAAAATAACCGTGGTGTCGAAGAGAACCGTGTCCGTCATTTAGATTATGGTGTGCAATTTAACCGCCTGATGTACCAGCGGTTAATCAAAGACGATTTCATTACCCTGTTCAGCCCTTCGGATGTGCCAGGGCTTTATGACGCCTTCTTTGAAGATCAAGATCGCTTTGAAACACTGTATACCCAGTACGAAGCCGATGCAGCGGTGCGCAAAAAACGTATTAAAGCTGTCGAGTTGTTTACGTTATTTATGCAAGAGCGTGCCAACACTGGCCGTATTTATCTGCAAAACGTTGACCATTGCAATACGCATAGTCCATTTAACCCCAAAGTGGCACCGGTCCGTCAGAGTAACTTGTGTTTGGAAATTGCCCTACCCACCAAGCCACTGAACGATGTGAATGATCCAAATGGTGAAATCGCGCTTTGTACTTTGTCGGCCTTTAACCTAGGCGCACTTGAGAATTTGGACGAGCTGGAAGAATTAGCCGAACTGGCTGTGCGCGCACTGGATAGTCTGTTGGATTATCAAGATTACCCAATCCCAGCCGCAAAATCGGCATCCATGGGCCGCCGTACCTTAGGTGTTGGTGTTATCAACTATGCCTATTACTTAGCGAAAAACGGCGTCCGTTACTCCGATGGTTCTGCCAATGGGCTAACACACCGCACCTTTGAAGCCATTCAATATTATTTGATGAAAGCCTCGGTGACGTTAGCCAAAGAGTTTGGCGCTTGTCCGTTATTTCACGAGACCACCTATGCCGAAGGTATCTTACCGATTGATACCTACAAAAAAGATCTGGACAAAGTCTGTGCTGAACCCTTGCAGTATGACTGGGAAGCTTTACGCCGTGACGTAGTCGCTTATGGTATGCGTAACTCAACCCTGTCGGCGTTGATGCCATCCGAAACGTCATCACAGATCTCAAATGCGACCAATGGTATTGAACCACCGCGCGGCCATATCAGTATTAAATCAAGCAAGGATGGTATTTTAAAACAAGTCGTTCCTGAGTACGAACGTTTAAAAGCCGACTACGAATTGCTGTGGGATATGCCAAGTAACGACGGCTATCTGAGTTTAGTGGCAATCATGCAAAAGTTTATCGACCAAACCATCTCTGCGAACACCAATTACGATCCCGGTAAGTTCGAAGGCGGTAAGGTACCGATGAAGCTGTTGTTAAAAGATTTGCTGACTGCCTATAAGTTAGGTGTCAAAACTATGTATTATCACAACACGCGTGATGGTGCCTCCGATGTGCAAGAAGACATCAAAGTGGTGCCAGAAGACGATGGCTGTGCGGGTGGCGCTTGTAAGATTTAATACAACGGGGCTTTGGCCCCGTTTTCTCGTTGCAACGATGCTGTTAAATGATGTGTTGTGACGATGTGGTGGTTGCCGCGCCATGGCGCTAATGGCCCTAATGGCGTTGCCATCACCTCTGTTAGTGCTTGATGTAGCCAGCAATGCTGGCCGCGCCCATGATGAATTTTGTAACTTTGAGCTGGATAGACAATACACAATGACTTATACCACTTTTAATCGCACGAACAATGATCAATTACGTGAACCGATGTTTTTCGGCAATTCCGTCAATGTGTCGCGCTATGACCAGCAAAAATACGGAATCTTCGAAAAACTGATTGAAAAGCAGCTGAGTTTTTTCTGGCGCCCTGAAGAAGTCGACGTCAGTAAGGATCGGATTGATTTCCAGCAGTTGCCTGAGCATGAAAAACATATCTTTATCAGTAATTTGAAATATCAAACTTTACTGGATTCGGTGCAAGGTCGTTCGCCAAACGTTGCTTTGTTGCCTATTGTGTCATTGCCAGAGCTGGAAACTTGGATTGAGACATGGGCGTTTAGCGAAACCATTCATAGCCGCTCTTATACCCATATTATTCGCAATATCACCAATGAACCGCATAAGGTATTTGATGATATCCTGCTGAATGAAAAAATTATTGAACGCGCCTTTGAAGTCACGCGTTACTACGATCATCTGATCGAAGGCGTGACCTTGTATCACATGTGCGGTGAAGGCACCCATGTGATTAATGGCGTGGAAAAAACCATTCACTTGCGCGACCTGAAAAAACGGTTGTACCTGTGCTTGATGTCGGTGAATGTGCTGGAAGCGATTCGGTTCTATGTCAGTTTCGCCTGTAGTTTTGCCTTTGCCGAACGTGAGCTGATGGAAGGCAATGCCAAAATCATTAAACTGATTGCCCGTGACGAAGCCCTGCACTTAACCGGTACCCAGCACATGCTGAACATCTTAGCGTCCGGTGAAGATGATGCAGAAATGGCAGAGATCGCCAAAGAATGCGAAGAAGAAAGCTATGCGATTTTCCGTCGTGCTGCTGAACAAGAAAAGCAGTGGGCCGAATTCTTGTTTAAAGATGGTTCTATGATTGGCTTAAACAAAGATATTTTGTGCCAATACGTTGAATACATTACCAATAACCGCATGGTTGCATTGGGCATGAAAGCGATTTTCAGTACCACCCAAAACCCTATCCCATGGATCAACGCTTGGTTGGTGTCTGACAATGTGCAGGTAGCGCCACAAGAATCTGAGATCAGCTCCTACCTCGTTGGTCAAATCGACAACGATATGGATGGTTCAGATTTTGGCGACTTTGATCTCTAAGCCGTCACATGCTTTGCGTGGCTGTCAGCACCAGGCTGACACCACGCATACTGTGTTCGTGTTATGACAGTGATCGTATCGCCAACTAATGGCAGCAGTTTTGAATGTGATGAGCAAAGCGATATACCTTTATTGCCCCAGCTCGAAGCACAAGGTCATGTTGTCCATTTCCATTGTCGCGCTGGATTTTGTGGTGCCTGCCGCTGCAAACTGGTTAGCGGTCACGTTCGCTATCTGCAAGAGCCACTGGCCTTTGTGCGCCGAGGCGAATTTCTACCCTGCTGCAGTGTTCCGGTCACAGATATCACACTTGAGATCCCTGAGTAACGATTTGCGATCCACGGTGTATTAAGTGGTGTACTCGGCCGAGTACAGCTCCCATCGTCTGCTTCTTACTGATGCGGCTCGATAATGCTGTTCGCAAAACCATAAAAAACGGGATGTTACAGCTATGACTGTCGCATCCCGTTTTCGGACTGTTTGCTTCAAAGTATGTTTTTAAGCTATGCACTTAACCTATAAGTCGTAAGAACATAGCGTATGAAAGTTATTTGCGGATCCCTTCAACCACCAATTCTAAATGGACTGTTTCAGACGCTGGGCCAAGGATGTTTTTGATGTTGTAGTCCGTCAAATTGATACTGGTTTTGCCTTCAAAACCAGCACGATAACCGCCCCAAGGATCTTTACCTTCGCCAGTTTTTTTGGCGACAATCGTGATTTCTTTGCTGACACCATTAAAGGTGAAGGTACCAATCACATCAAATTCGTCAGCGGTTTTAGGCACAATTTTGCTGCTGGTAAAGGTCGCGGTACCGTGTTTATCGACATTTAAAAAATCTGGGCTGCGTAAATGTTTATCACGCTCCGCATGGTTTGAGTCAACACTCTTGGTATCGATGGTCAAGTTAATTTTGCTGGCGGCAAGGTTGGCATTGTCGTAGCTAAATTCACCTTTAAAGGTATTAAAGCGACCATGCAACCAGCTGTAGCCTAAATGCTGCACTTTAAAGTTAATAAACGCATGCGCGCCATCGGTATCGATCACATAATCAGCAGCATTGACACTGCCTGCGCCCAGCATAGTGGTCAGCAACATAGCACTTAAAAATGACTTTTTCATAGGTGTTCCTTTATGTCTTTCAGTTGAATAAACGTCTGTTAAAAAATTTTCAGTCACTACTGCACATATTTACTTCTGCGTGCACGACTCTGTGTCAGGCCGCATGCGATGTACCATCGCCACAACACCTGATCACGACATCGCCGTATCACCACATCCGGCTTAATGTGCCGTCTTTATCGATCAGCTGATGTTTAAGCGCTGCGGCCACATGCAGCAACACCAACCCCATTAAGCTGTAGGCGCTATAACGATGGATATCGCCGGCGATATCCGCTTGATGTGCAAATAACTCCCCCATGCTTGGTACGATAAACCAGTCAAACACCTCAATACCGCGACCATCCGCAGTCGAGATTAGATACCCCGAGAAGATGATGATCACTAACAACAGATAAAGCAGGCCATGCACTATTCGACTGGCAAGCTGTTGCCATGAGCTATGCTGCGCCAGCGGCGCTGGTTTACCTGATTTTAACAACCACACCCAACGCAGCACTAAGGCCAATGCCAGTAGGATACCGATGCTTTTATGCCAGTGTGGCGCCGTTTTATACCAGCTGCTGTAATAGGTTAATTCAACCATCCAAAATCCCACCGCAAACAAGGCGGGGATCACCAGTGCCATGCTCCAGTGAAGTATGCGGCTTAAACGGCTGTATTTGGTCTGCATGTTGCACTCCTTAAAGCGAATGAACCTAGCATACCCTAATTTTATTGAAGTAAAATGGCAAAATTCGCAATGAGATATTCGAATTAATAGAATGGTTTTGACTTAGATATAAAAAAGCCTGCAGATAGCAGGCTTTCAATCAGAACATGGTTATATCTTGGCGGCATTCAGTTAGATGCGCTGCCGATGACACAACGGCGACCAGCGCATTAAAAATCTACCTTACCATCACGGATATGCTGTTCTCCGCGAGCTTTGGCCAGTTCGATTTGCTTTTGCCGCTCTGTAAATGAGGCACGTTGCTCTGGCGTAATACTGTCATGACAGTGTGGGCAGCTGAGGCCTTTGACATACTGCGGTGACTGCATATCACTGACCGACAATGGCATACGGCAGGCATAACACTGGTCATAACTGCCCTGCGCTAGGCCGTGTTTGACCGCGACACGCTGATCAAATACAAAACACTCACCTTGCCACAAGCTTTGCTCTGCCGGTACTTCTTCAAGATATTTTAAAATGCCACCATCGAGGTGATAGACATTTTCAAAACCTTGCTCTTTCAGATAAGCGGTTGATTTTTCACAGCGAATGCCACCAGTACAAAACATAGCGACCTTTTTATGCTTGGTTTTATCCAAGTGCTCTGCCGCCCATTGTGGGAATTCGCGGAACGTAGTGGTATTGGGGTTGATCGCATTGGTAAAGGTACCGATGGCTACTTCGTAGTCATTGCGGGTATCAATCACTATGGTGTCTGGATCGCTGATTAAGTCATTCCAGGCTTGGCCTTTGACATAGGTACCCACGATGTGAGCAGGGTCCACACCTTCGACACCCATAGTGACAATTTCTTTTTTCAATTTCACTTTAGTGCGATAAAACGCTTGTTGTTCGGCAAACGATTCTTTGTAGGATAAGCCATCGAAGCGGCCATCGGCGGCTAAAAAAGCATTTAGGGCGTCAATACCTTCGCGGCTGCTGCACACGGTACCATTGATCCCTTCCTCAGCGAGCAACAGAGTGCCTTTAATTTTATGCAGCACCATGTACTGATAAAGTGAATCACGCAGCTGCTGATAATCGGGTAATTTGACAAATTTATATAACGCGGCAACAACAAACATTTTGACCTCACTGCAAAATCGGACCGTAAATCCGGAGCATTAAAAAGGCCGGCATTATACGCTGTCGCATGGCAAAAACCCAGTCAACGCCTCTATTTTGTGGCGATATAATCCCGCAGGCCTTCGCACGCGTTTTTTAATCTGCTACACCATCTATATAGACTGAGTCTCAGCTCAACACATGATCAAGCGCTGGCACATGCAGCTGGCAGTCACCAATACAGATATCAAGCTCAGCATCTTGTTGCGTAATGAACACATGCATCCGACGCGCGAGACACTGCGTAAGCTCAACAAGTACGTCGTTTGAAATCTGATAAACACGATAGCCCTGAGACTGCTGAAGTTTGGCACTCGCTCTTGTTGATTTGCGCCCACAGCGCATGTCTAGCGCCACGGCCTGCCCGTCATGACTCACATCATGGCTATGCCATGTCGGGTTGATCGTTTGGCTAGTTGTTTGATTAGCTGCATGCTCTGAAACCTGTATTTCAGGTTCATCAATAACCTGCAGCAACAGCGGTTGTTGCTGGCGGTGCAGCAGCTGCTTTAAACGTGGCGAGGTCGGCATATCAACGCCAATCCAATAATCTAGCCAATATTCACCGCAGTGCAGGTGAGCAATGCCAATGTCAGGTTGTAAATGGCTGGGCCAATCATGGGCTATTTGCAATTGCCAAGCTTGGCTACATTCGGAAAACTCAGACGCTACAGCCTCGAATGACATGACTTTACTATGCTGATTCTTACTATGCTGATGTTTTAGATGCTGGTTCTTAAGATGATGGTTAGTCAGATTACTTCGTTGCTGCGCTTGCCGCTGATATAACCATGGCAGCACGAGTAACAGCGAGAATAAACGCCGACAAAAATGCGCCACGGTTTCCTGTGGGTATGGCGCGAGCATTTGTCGAGAATGACAAAACACATTGTGATCCAGGTCGTTACAGTGTACATCAAGCGTGATCAAGCGAGCATTCATCCACATAACCCACCCCCAGCAAGGATCAAAGCGCAGCTTCTGCATCCGAGAAATGGCCTTACGGATGCAGCTGTCATCACATTGCAAAATGCATTTGCTATGCCAACAGCTGCTATTGACGCCAAACAATCACAGATGTCTTTGCGCTCAGTGTTTATTGTATATTGATGAATATCGGCAAACTTATGCAAAAGTTCACCAGTTCCACCAGGATGTAGAACATGGAAAAACGTGAACTGATCCGTCAAAACAGCATCGCTGACAACTTTGCTTTACGCGAACATCTGCACGCTGGCTTCGCTAGCAAGACGAACACCCAGTCAAACACCTCATCATATAGTCGTCGAGCAGACAAGGCATCGACGCAGATATCGACGCAGATATCGAAGCAGATATAGAACAACGCATCAAACAACATAACATCATCAAAAGACATGGAAATTGACGGATACCCTGACAGCATTGCGAGGTTAATGTGTTACAAAATAACAGTTGTCCTCTGATCCCGCCTGCCGTAAAATGTTATGTTATAACCCTTTTCTGAGGCATATGGTCATGATCAGCTTTCAAACGTCCCTGCTTACGCTGGCAGTTTCAACCGCACTTGCATTTAGTTCATCGGTATGGGCTGCGCCAATTCAAGGTAAAATTGTCGACCAACAAGGTCAACCTATTGCCAACGCCAAGGTGCATGTCCACGGCCGGCAACAGTATGTGTTTACCGATCAGCAAGGCCAATTTCGCTTAGATGCACCAGCCGGCACCGAGCTACACATTGCCGCCAAAGGCCATGTTGATCAATTTGTACCGCTGAGCGCCTTGCAGCAAAGCAGTACCATCACCCTGCCTCGCGGTGAGATTGAACATTTACATGTGCGGGCCGCCGGCTTGCATCATTATGATTTGGACATGGCGCAGCCGGTATCGGTGATGAGCGACGAAGATTTAAGCCGGCACACCGAACCTACGCTCGGCGAAACCTTAAAAGTATTGCCTGGCGTACACAGTAATTATTATGGCCCTGTGGCAGCCAGTCCGGTGATCCGTGGTTTGGATGGTCCACGGGTAAAAGTCTTGGCCAATGGCCTAGAAACGGGCGATGTATCGCGGCTTGGCCCTGATCACGCTATCGCGGCCGACGCCATCACTACGGAGCAAATCGAAGTGTTGCGCGGCCCTGCCACTCTGTTGTATGGCAGCGGTGCCATTGGTGGTGTGGTGAATGTGGTCGATAATCGCATTCCGCGGCAAAAACGTGCACCTCAAACCCAAGTCGAAGGTCGCTACAATTCAGTGTCTGACGAGCGCACCTTCGCAATTAGCCATGATGGCGCTGGGCCGATGACAACCAATTTATTTGGCGATGGCAGCAAAACACCAGATATCGCATGGCATTTTGATGCGTTTGATCGGCAAACACATGATGTTAGTGTGCCTGAATTTACCCTGCCCGATGGGGATAAAGCTGATCGGATCGACAACAGCTGGATCGATAGTAACGCTATTAACGCCGGACTAAGCCTCAGTAACAGTAAAGGTCTACTGGGTTTTAGCATTGGGCAACTGGAAAGCCAGTATGGGATCCCTGCACATGGCCATCACCACGAGGATGAAACTGTACCTTTAGCAACCCCCGCCGTGATCCATGACGAAGAAGCAGTATATGCCAATGTGAAACAGAATCGTTATGCGATCAGTGGCGAACTATACAACCCATTACCCGGCTTTGAAGCGATAAACGTACATGTCGCCGCTACCGATTTTAGCCATCAAGAAATCGAAGACGGTGCCATAGGTACGGCATTTGATAATGACAGTTTAGAATCTCGACTCACGGCTGAACACGCAACCATAGGTGGCTGGCATGGCCTAATTGGCATGCACGTCAGCCGCAGCGATTATAAAGCCGAGGGCGAGGAAGCCTTTACGCCAGATACCGATAGTCAAAGTCATGCCTTGTTTATCCTCGAAGAATACCAATGGCAACAACTAAGTTGGCAATTAGGTGGCCGTATCGAGAACACCGAACATAACGCCGGTGCGTTGGACTTAACCCATAGCCAAAACGTCACAGCAGATCAGGATTTTTCAGCCAGCAGTGTATCGGCCGGCGCGCTTTGGAAATACCAGCCTGGTTACCATTTGGGTTTGGCATTGGCCCACTCAGAGCGAGCTCCATCGGCAGCCGAGTTATTTGCCAATGGCACGCATTTGGCCACGCAAAGCTATGAATTAGGTTTGGCCTACGCACTGGATGCCGATGGCGAAATCAGTGCCAATCCAAACGATATCAACACCGAATCAGCGTTGAACCTAGATCTGAGTTGGCGCAAAAGCCAAGGCGATTTTAGTTTTGGCGTAAACCTGTTTTATAACCAAATCGATGACTACATTTTCCAAGCCAATACGGGCCTTGATATGGACGATTTGGCCGAGCATGATCATGGCCACGACGAACATGATGGCCATGACGATGCGGATGAGCATGACGATGCGGATGAACATGACGATGAACATGCGCATGAAGCATTTATGGTCTACCAAGCACGGCAGGCTGATGTCACTATGTATGGTGTGGAGTTGCAGTTCGGTTATCAGCTGACGGACCATCAAACCGTCCATGTCTTTGCCGATAGTATCAATGCCAAACTGGATGCAGGTGGCTATCTACCACGGATCCCGCCGATCAAATTCGGTGCCGAATATGAATGGCGCTATCAGGATTACCAAGCGGTGCTCGGTTTTACCCATTATGGCAAGCAAGATAAAGTCGCTATCGATGAAACCAGCACCGATAGCTATCGCTTACTGGATCTGACGGTCAGTTATGACTTTATGCTGCCGCAAGCCGAACTCACCAGCTTTTTACGCTTTAACAATTTGACCGATGAGCTTGGTTTTGTGCACAGCTCCTTTATCAAAACGCAAGCACCACTACCAGGTCGTAGTGTGACCTTGGGTTTAAAAGCGCGCTTCTAAACCAGACTGCTCGTATAACCTACTATGCGAGCATTACCTCCTGCGCGAGCCTAAGCCGTAGGGAAACTCTGCGGCCTTGTTCAGTGTGCGGTCGTAGATGCTCCTAGACAGCGCAAACAAAAAAGCACCGCGAACACGCGGTGCTTTTTACTTAAGATTGCCAGGATCTAAGCTGCAGTTCAGCCTTTGATCACTACATGTGATTACTATATGTGATAACGACATGTGATAACGACATGTGATAACTACATATGATAAAGACATCATATAACAATATTGGTTAACCACCGCTATAACCACTGTGGTTAACCATCATCGTTGCTGCTATCGCCGTGGCTGTCCGCCGCTTATACGCGCGACAGCTGCTGCAATAGGGCCTGCAATGGATGCATTGGTTTAAACGCTTCGTAGCGCTTCACCTGGCTGCGACAAGAGAAACCCGTGACTAACAATTGCTCGGGGCTACTCTGTTGTACCATCGCTTGCCAGCTCATGTCATACAGTTGTCGACTGTTAGACTGATTTTGCGCTTCATGGCCGTAGGTACCCGCCATACCGCAACAACCCACCGCTTTCACGTGCACATCCATGCCTAATTTGGCAAAAATTTGCTGCCATGCTTTTTCGGTGGCGGGTAACGCAGTTTTTTCCGTGCAGTGTGCCAGCAAATGATAGGGCTTCGCGACCACCTTAGGTGCACGGATCGTCTGCTGCACTAGCCATTCATGCAACAACTGCACGTGGTAATCACCGCGCGACTGCTGCGCGAGGATTTTACGATATTCATCCCGATACACCAGCACCAAAGACGCATCCAAGCCGATCATCGGTGCATTAAAGGCATGAATTTGCTGCAAAAATGCAGATGCGGTTGCTGCTGTTTTGGCAAATTCAGCCAAAAAACCTTTCACATGCTGCGGTTTACCATTAGGAACAAACGGCAACAACACCGGCGAGAAGCCCAGTTTTTCAATCAAACGCAGTGCATCATGTACCAAATCGGCTTCATAGAAGCTGGTAAACGGATCTTGCACTAAAAACACCAGCTTTTGCTGCTCGCTACTGCTCAGGGCCTGGAGTCGCGCCATATTAAATTGCCACTGCGGTTCCATACGCTGCGCCAAGGTGGGCACCGATAACTGCGGCGTATCCACATAGCCAACCACGTCGCGTAGCAACCGTTGACTGAGTGACATCGACAACAGCGCATTAACAAGGCGTGGCATTTTAGCCAGCCATGGTGCCGTTCGCTCGACAGAGCCGACCATAAAGTCTTTTAATGGCCGCGCATAGCGGCTATGGTAAAGCTGCAAAAAACGCGCACGAAAGGCCGGCACATCCACTTTAATCGGGCATTGTCCAGCACAGGCTTTACAGGCCAAACAGCCATCCATCACTTCTTTGACTTCGTGTGAAAAGTCATCGTTATCTTTCAGACGGCTATTGCGCCAGCGCTGCCAAGTACCTTTCAAGCCTCGGCTTTGGGATAACAATTGCTGCTCTTGCGCCAGCACATCTACCCCTTGATTAGCCATTAATCGCAGCCACTCTCGCATCATGCCAGCACGGCCTTTCGGGCTGTGCCGACGATCTTTGGTCACTTTACTCGATGGGCACATCGGCGACTGTGCTTCGTAATTAAAACAAAGACCATTGCCATTGCAGGAGGTGGCGTGCTCAAAGCTATCGCGCACCACTACGGGGATCTGCCGATCAAAAAAACCACGCTTTTGACCATCAACACTGACCAGCACCGCATCAGACTCGAGCGGTGTACAAATTTTGCCAGGATTCATGCGGTTATGTGGGTCAAAGCAGGCTTTAATTTTACGAAGTTCGGTAAACAACGCCTCGCCGAAAAACGCTGGACCATATTCACTGCGATAGCCCTTGCCGTGCTCACCCCACATCAGGCCACCATACTTGGCGGTTAATGCCACCACGGCATCCGACACGCTACGTAGCAGCTGCTCTTGCGCTGGATCTGTCATATCTAGCGCAGGCCGTACGTGCAAAACACCTGCATCCACGTGACCAAACATGCCGTATTGCAGACCATGGCTATCTAAAAGAGCACGAAACTCCATAATAAAATCAGCAAGATGCTCTGGCGGCACCGCAGTATCTTCGGCAAATGGCAACGGCTTTTGCCGACCTTTGGCATTGCCAAGCAAACCGACGGCTTTTTTGCGCATGGCATAAATTTGCAAAATCGCCTGTTCATCATGCGTGATCTGATAACCAATAATACCGCCATCACCGCGCGACAGCGCGTCATCCAGCCGCTGTTGTAACAGCGCAACTTTACGCGCCATATCCGCGGGGTCTTCCGCGTTGTATTCGACCATGTTCAAGCCCTGCATATCATGGCCTGGCACATCTTCGATATGGCTTTTCACTTGATGCCAAATGATATCGTTGCGGGCTAAATTCAACACTTTGCTGTCGACGGTTTCGACCGAGGTGGCTTCTGCCGCCACTAAAAATGGCGCATTTCGCAGCGCACTTTCAAAACTGTTGTATTTGACATTAATGAGGCACTTAAATGGCGCAATTGGCGTGATCGATAATTTCGCTTCGGTGACAAACCCCAGCGAACCTTCGGAGCCGGTGATTAATCGCGACACATCAATCTGTTGTGTCGCAGGGTTCCAAGCATGTTCCAAATCATAGCCGGTGAGAAACCGATTAAGCCGTGGAAACTTTGCCACAATCGCATCACGCTGACCGACGCAGGTGGCTATCACTTGGCGATAAATAGCACCAATCCCATCGTTTTGCTGCGCCAGCTGCTGTGCAGTGGTGAGGGACACGGGCGTCGTATCCAGTTCAGTCCCGTCCACCAATACGGTGCGAAGCGATAACACATGGTCTGACGTCTTACCATACACCAGTGAGCCTTGCCCCGAGGCGTCGGTATTGATCATACCGCCAATGGTGGCACGATTTGAGGTGGAAAGATCTGGTGCAAAGAAGAAACCAAAAGGTTTTAAAAAGGCATTCAGTTGATCTTTGATGACGCCAGCCTGCACACGCACCCAGCGCTCTTCAACATTGATCTCGAAAATTTCGCGCATATGACGCGATAAATCAACCACGATAAAATCGGTCAGCGCCTGACCATTGGTGCCGGTGCCACCACCGCGCGCGGCAAATTTAAGCGCTTGAAATTCAGGTTGTTGCGCAACAGCCGTCAACAACGCGACGTCTTGATGATGACGGGGTAACACCACCGCCTGTGGCATGGTCTGATAAATACTGTTATCAGTCCCAACCGCTAAACGTGCACCATAGCTTGTTTCAATATCGCCGGCAAAACCGCGTTGCTGTAACGCACTGATAAATGCAGCGATGTCAGCAGGTACAACGGCGGCGTGGGATAACACTGGGATCATAACTAAAACACCTTGTATTTCGCTAACGGCAGTATATCACTCTGGTTACGAAAAAATTAAGGTTTGGATGCCAACTCAGTGCCGGTTGACGATGAATTTGCTGCAGAATTGCGCGCAATAGACGTTTAGAGGAACAAAGAGCAATGGCTTGCTCAGGTAAACCCGAGCAAGGCACCCTGCTAAGACCACGCCAGACTTAGGTGCCTTTTGCAGATTATCAGATATTTACCAAGTATTAGCCGACATTTTTCTGGCTGGGGGTAACATCAATCACCACAGCGTCGTTGGTTGGCTGCGTAGGAGCTGTGCGTTCTGGTTCAGCACTAACCTCAATCATGACCAGATCCGATTGTGCACGCCAGGAGCCTTGCTCGGCATCAAAGGTTCGGCCCTTTGCATCGCTCATGCCATCACCCGTAGCGCTAGTTGCAGCCTGCGCTGCGGCGGCTTGTTGGTAAGCTTGTTGTAATGCACTGATTAATTTACGTTTACGCCACCAAAATATTGGGATAGCGATCACGGCAACCGTGAGTAGCAGCAAGAAAAACCCGATGCCAACCGTCAGCAGCAATAATAAGATGGCGGCGCCAAGTACCAAGGTAAAAATATTGGGTTTACGACCAGAGACAAACATGAATTTAGGCCGCTGTGATGAAAATGACATAGAAATCCCTCAAGCTTTTTGCAGATATGATGGCATTGTGCAAAAAAACAAGCTGGCGCGTCATAAAAGCCGACCAATGCCGCTTAAATACGACCAACGGCGCGTCTTGCGGACGCGCCGTTAAGCAAAGTGCCAAAGCGCCAAATTGCAGCCTATGGCAACATGGGTGGGAATAACGCCGACGACTTAGTCGTTTTGCGCAATATGGCAAGGGACGAGTTGCCACACTTTTGCCACATAGTCTTGGATCGAGCGATCGGAGGTAAATTTACTGACCGATGCCGTGTTTAACATGGCACGTCGCGCCCAACCGGTTTTATCACGATACCAACTGTCAATGGTCCATTGTGCTTGTTGGTAGGACGCAAAGTCCGCCAACACTAAATATGGATCACCGCCCTCCAACAATGAGCGTTTAATGCTCGCCAATTCACCCGGCCGCCCTGGCGTAAAATAATCGGTTTCCAACCAGTCCAAAATGGCTTTAATTTCTGTATTGCCATAGTACTGATCCCAACTGTTGTAACCCTTGGCACGCAGTGCTTTCACCTCATCCACGGTTAAACCGAAGATGGCAATGTTATCTGCCCCTACCTCTTCCGCAATTTCAATGTTAGCTCCATCAAGGGTGCCGATGGTCACGGCGCCATTGAGGGCTAACTTCATGTTGCCCGTGCCTGAGGCTTCTTTACCGGCGGTGGAAATTTGCTCGGATACATCGGCGGCAGGGATCATTTTTTCCGCCAATGACACGCGATAATTGGGCATAAATACCACTTTAATGCGGTTTTTAACCCGCTTATCGTGGTTGATCTTATCTGCCACTTTGTTGATGGCATAAATAATATCTTTTGCCAGCTTATAGCCAGGTGCAGCTTTGGCGCCGAAAATAAATACGCGCGGCACCATATCTAAATCCGGCTCCTGCAATATGCGGCGATACAGCGCCAAAATATGTAACAGGTTTAAATGTTGCCGCTTGTACTCATGCAGACGTTTGATTTGCACATCAAACAGCGCATGCGGATCGATATCAACCCCTGTTAGTTTTTTCACTTCCAGCGCAAACTCGGCTTTGTTTTGCTGCTTAATCGCCATAAAGGCATCCTGCATGGCAGGATCATCAGCATGGGCTTTGAGTTTACTTAGCAATTGTAACTTGGTCGGCCACTCGGAACCTACCGTGTGATCGAGTAAGGTGGCGAGGCGCGGATTACAGGCTTTTAACCAACGTCGCGGCGTTACACCGTTGGTAATATTGGTAAATTTATCCGGCCACAAGGCCACCATTTCAGGGAATAGATCGGATTTCACCAGTTGTGAATGAATTTCAGCCACGCCATTGACGCGGAACGAGCCCACCACCGACAAATGCCCCATCCGAATCATCGGATCATGCCCTTCTTCGATAATGGATAATTTGCGTTTTTTGTCGTTATCACCCGGCCAGCGCACATCGACTTGTTCAACTAAAAAACGACGGTTAATTTCGTAAATAATTTCTAAATGGCGCGGTAACACTTTTTCAAACAACCGCACGGACCAACGCTCTAGCGCTTCAGGTAATAACGTGTGGTTGGTGTATGCAAACACGTGCTGACAGATATTCCACGCATCTTCCCAGTTCATTTCCGCCCGATCGACCAAAATACGCATCAATTCAGGAATGGCTATCGCTGGATGGGTATCGTTTAATTGGATCACCACTTGCTTGGCAAAGCTAGACCAATCATCGCCATGGCTACGTTTGTAGCGTCGAATAATGTCTTTGAGCGAACTCGAGCAGAAGAAATACTGCTGGATCAGGCGTAATTCTTTGCCTGCCTCAGTGTCATCGTTGGGATAAAGCACTTTCGAGATCGTTTCGGCTTCGATATTTTCCCGCGCGGCATCGACATAACCACCTGAATTAAACACGTCCCAGTTGAAAAAATCACTGGCGCGGCTTTCCCAAAGCCGCAGCACATTTACCGAACTCCCTTGGTAACCTACCACCGGAATATCCCAAGGCACGGCTTTGATAATCCGGCCAGGGTGCCAGACTTTTTTCATGCGGCCTTGCAAGTCATAGACGGTCTCGACATAGCCGTACACCGAAATTTCTTGAATAGATTCCGGCCGACAGATTTCCCATGGATTGCCGTATTCACGCCAGCTATCGGGTCGTTCAATTTGAAAGCCGTGTTGAAACTCTTGTTTAAATAAACCGTGTTCATAATGAATGCCATAGCCAATCGCGGGCATGTTTAACGTGGCTAAGGAGTCAATAAAACAAGCCGCCAGACGGCCCAGGCCTCCATTGCCAAGTGCCATATCTTCTTCTTGCTCTTCAAGATCGGCAATATCAAGACCCAGCTCAGCCAAGGCGGTTTTGGCGGCGTCATAACAACCCAAGTTATGCAGGTTATTGCTAAACAAGCGCCCCATCAGATATTCCAAGCTGAAATAATGCACGGCGCGGGTATTGTTTAAATAATGCGTGCGCTGGGTATTGCGCAACCCTTCAAACACTAATTCATTGGCGGCGGCACAGGTGGCACGCCACCAGGCTTGTGGACTGGCCTTATTCACATCGGTACCTAAGGTACCGTGTAAATGTTTAACAATGAGTTCTTTAAATTGCGCGCTGCTCGGAATGGTACCAACGGCAGCAACAGCGTTCGAGGCGTGAGCTTGAGTCATAAGACGGATCCATAGTTAAACGGCGATAATGCCATTACGGCCGGAACAAACCCGGGCCTGTGCGTTGTTGTAAAATTACAATTATGCAGGAATACGTCAAGGGAGGGCGAGTATTACACTGCATCCGTAACTAAATTACATACGAATGCAGTGCATTGACAATCAACTAAGGTGGGAAAACACCTGATTTACAAACAATTTTGCATCCGTTTCAAGCTGTTGTAGGTGTTGCTCACCGACAAAACTTTCTAAATAGATCTTATAGCTATTCTCTGTGCCTGAAGGCCGAGCGGCAAACCAACCGTTGGCAGTGACCACTTTGACGCCACCGATGGCGGCGCCATTGCCCGGCGCTTGTGTCATGACACTCAAAATAGCATCTCCAGCCAGGCTTTGCTGTGTCACTTGCGTGACATCGAGCGATTTTAACGCCTTTTTCTGCGCCATGCTTGCTGGAGCGTCCAAGCGACGGTATAGCGGCTCACCATATGTTGCCGTCAAACGTCGATAATGCTGATATGGGTCAACCCCAGTCACTGCCAGAATTTCTGCCGCAAGCAACCCGAGAATAAAACCGTCTTTATCGGTACTCCAAACACGGCCATCTCGGCGTAAAAAACTCGCACCGGCACTTTCTTCCCCACCAAAGGCGACAGTCGCTTGATGTAGCCCTGCGACAAACCACTTGAATCCCACCGGGACTTCGTAAAGTGTCCGTGCATGCCCTTGCACCACCCGGTCAATCAAGCCGCTGGAGACTAATGTTTTGCCAATTTTCAACTGTGCAGACCACGTCGGACGATGGGTCAGCAAATAATCGATCGCAACCGCCAAATAATGGTTCGGATTGAGTAAGCCGCCTTCTGGCGTCACTATGCCATGCCGATCAAAATCAGGATCATTGCCAATTCCAATAGCGAAGTCTGCTTTTAAATTGATTAAATTTGCCATGGCATAAGGCGAGCTACAATCCATCCGCACCTTGCCGTCTTTATCCAACGGCATAAAAGCAAAACGGGCATCCACGACATCATTTACGACTGTGATATCAAGGCCATAGTGCTTTGCTATGGCCGGCCAATAGGCAATGCCAGAGCCACCCAATGGATCCACGCCAATTCGTACCCCTGCGTTGGCAATAGCCGCCATATCAATTACATTGCCCAAATCCGTAACGTATGGCATGACATAGTCATAGGCGATAGCCAATGGGCTTTGTAAAGCATCGGCATAGCCAACACGTTTTACATCGACAAGTCCCGCCAAAATTAACTGGTTGGCGCGCGATTCAATCCATTGCGTAGCGTCGGTATCGGCCGGGCCACCATGCGGTGGGTTGTATTTGATACCACCATCGTCCGGAGGATTGTGCGATGGCGTAATCACAATACCATCGGCAAGTCCTGTTGCGACGCTATTGCGGGCCGGGTTTTGCGCGGCAGCCGCCAACAAGATGTGCTTGCAAGGTAAGACGCCAACACTGGCTGGTGTTGTCTCCGTAAGGGTGGGATCGTTAAAGGTTAAAATCGCGTGCGAAATAACCGGCGTTGGCGTAAAGCCAAAACCCGCTTGATAGACCACTGTCACGCCGTTGGCAATCAGAACTTCCATCGCACTGATAAACGCAGCCTCCGACAAACCATGGGTGTCCTTACCCAAGAACAAGGGCCCTACGATGCCCTGCTGCTGGCGATATTCCGCCACCGCTTGGCATACAGCCAGCACATGCGCTTCGTTAAACGATGAGGTCAAGGCACTACCACGATGACCCGAGGTACCAAACGCCACCGCTTGTTCTGCGATTCGAACATCTGGTGTTAACGCATAATAGTGCGACACCAGTTGGGCGACGTTAATGGTAGCAGACGCCGGAGCAACCTGTCCGGCTTGTGGATGAAGCGACATAATAGATCCTTTTGTCGACGTGCTATGTTGGAAATCTTTGACTATAAAAAGTCGCGAATGATTTCGGCTTGCTCAGCACTGTACCCCAGTTTGAGGGCAGCTTCGGTTAACATCATTTTTTTACGTGTCGTGTTGGAGTTAGTGATCACCCAAAACTCACTATTTGGAATTGGCTTCGGATTGGTGCTACTGCCAGCTTCCAGTAAATCATGCTCGGCACGACCGAAATAAACTCGGTTACGGCCTTTAATGTCCAAAACAGCGGCAAAATTGTGTTTGTGCGCGCGCGCCAATGCCGACAGTATTAACAAAAAGCGTCCCACCACACTGCTTTCGCCTTGCAAGTCTTGCTTGCTCAATAAATCAAACACATTGCCTTGTTTAGTGTCCTGATTTGTCGTGTCAATTTGATGACTAATGCCAGCATCTTCAGTGGTCGTGCGCTCGGTCTGCGGTTCTGCCACTGGGGCTGACACGACGGTTACGGGTGCTGAAGCTGCCGCGGCTCGTTCCACTTGCAATAAACGCCGTAAAATATCAGAAGCACTTTCCCCAATTTGTTGGGTTTGACTGGCAATGAAATGATACAGATCATCGTCGATTTCGATTGTTTTCATAAAATACCCTTTTACGACATGGACCGGCATTATATAAAGCTGCGACGACCGACGCCAGTGAGCTGGATTAATCCCGTTGTTTTTTTTAACAATATGGATGATGGTCCCAACAGATAGAGTGGTTGTCATCACGATAATGCATCTTTGTTGCTGCGGATGATGCGGGGTATAATACCTGTGTTATAGACGGTACAAGACGCAGCTTACGCGAACAAGGATGACATGCTGCATTTCGCGGTTTTGAGCTGTTAGCTATACAAATATAGAGAAATAGATAGTTCATGCTTGGGCGCACACCTGTATTGCGCCGCCTCATTCTTGGTTTTACATCGGACGATTTATGATTTTACATTTTTCCCAGCTTGGCCAAGGCCCTGATGTGATCGTTATTCATGGCCTGTTTGGTAGCAGTGATAATTTACAAGCCTTGGCACGCAGCCTCAGTGCGCAGTTTCGTGTCACCTGTGTCGATGTCCGTAACCACGGCCGCTCACCACGTGCCGCGGACATGGCTTATCCCAGTTTGGCACAAGACGTTTTGGAAACCATGGATAGTCTCGGCATTCAACAGGCGGCAGTGTTTGGCCATTCTATGGGCGGAAAAATTGCCATGCAAATAGCACTGTTGGCAGCAAACCGAGTCCGTTGTTTACTGCTTGCAGATATCTCACCGGTACAAAATCAAGATCGGCACACGCATATTTTCGAGCGGCTTTGCGCCATCGATACCAACGCGTTGCAAAATCGACAACAAGCTGATGCGCAGTTGGCGGTTGCGATTTCCGATGCTGGCACACGGGCATTTTTACTTAAAAGTTTACAGCGTGATCTTGCAGGCAAATTCGCATGGCAATTTAATGTTGACGTGCTGGCCGCGCAATACTCGCAGATCCTCGCAGCGCCAACCATGTACACACCTTATGACGGCCCCGTCTTGTTTATCAAAGGCGGCAATTCCGATTATATTCAGGCATCGCATCAACCTCAGGTGCTGCAGTACTTCCCAAATGCAAAATTAAAAATTATCGCCGGTACAGGGCATTGGCTACATGCAGAAAAACCAGTCATTTTTAACAAAATTTGTTTGGATTTCTTGATCGCCGAGACAAACGGCATTTAGGCCGTGATATACTCGCGCCGTTTTTTTAATAGTGAGCATCATAACCATGTCAAGTTTCGAAACTGCTGAGCTCTGGTTTGCGTTGTCGGGTTTGTTTTTCTTGATCGGGATGGCGATACGCGATGTATTAAACAAGGCCGACGTGCCTAAATTCGGCCGAATATTTGTCTGGTTAGTGTTGTTCCTTGGCTGTGGCTCTTTTCTGGCAAAAGGCGTCATCCAAGTAATTATCGAGACAAAGGGTTTAGGCTAATGGCGAAAATTGCCACCGATCGCACGACTATTGATTTATTTGCGGAAGAAAAACGTCCAGGACGACCCAAAACCAACCCGCTGCCGCGGGATGAACAGGTGCGGTTAAATAAACGCAACCAATTAAAACGCGATAAGACCAAAGGTCTGAAGCGTATTGAATGCAAAGTCTCGGCCGAGTTGTATGATCAACTCGATGCGTTTGCTCAAGCGCAACAACTCAGCCGCAGCGCTTTGATTGAAAAATTGTTACTCCAAGCATTAGCACGATAAAAGGTTATATTATGGCAACGGTAGGTATTTTCTTTGGCAGCGATACGGGCAATACCGAACATATCGCAAAGATGATCCAAAAAGAACTGGGCAAACAACTCATTGCAGTGCATGACATTGCAAAAAGCAGTAAAGAAGACATTGCCAGCTATGACTTATTAATGTTCGGTATTCCCACTTGGTATTACGGTGAAGCACAATGCGATTGGGATGATTTTTTCCCAGAGCTGGAAAACATTGATTTTAATAACAAATTGGTTGCGCTATTTGGCTGTGGTGATCAAGAGGATTATGCCGAGTACTTCCTCGATGCTATGGGAACCCTGCGCGATATTATTGAACCGAAAGGTGCAATCATTGTCGGTCATTGGCCCACCAAAGGTTATAACTTTGTAGCGTCCAAAGCCTTAGTCGACGACCAGCATTTTGTCGGTTTAGGCATTGATGAAGATCGTCAACCAGAGCTGACTGAAACCCGGGTCAAAGCTTGGTGTAAGCAGATTTATGACGAGTTGAGCTTAAAAGATCTCGAAGGTCTGTAATTCCGCTTAAGGTGGCCTTTGCAACACAGAGGCCACCGTCTCTTTCACAGCGCCCATCGCTAAACACGCTAGGCTTCACCGCTAGTCCAACGTTTTATGGCTAGATCATTGCTTTACAGCTAAACCTCAACAACCAAAAATAAGCGGCTTGGTTCTAACCATCAAATCATAAATCTTATGGCTTGCCCTGCGTGGTGTTGGCAGCGTCAATTTGACTTACACTGTCGGGTTGGCTAACGCTGGTAGGCGCAGACAACACCTCTGGCCGATACTGCTTTTTCTTTCGCACATAAATCGTGCGATTTAATTCACACACCACATGGCCTTGTTGGTCTTTCACGATCACCAAAAATTCTGGAAAACACTTATCACCATGGGCTGTTTTTTCTTTAATCTCTTGGATGACGTCGTCCGATAACCAGAATTCTGCCGTTAATACACCATGCCCTGGCCGAATAAAATCAATATCCGCTTTTTTGTCCCACACCACATATGCTTTGCCTAAGGCACCCATCAACATTAATGGATAAATGGGATCTGTCATGGCAAACAAACTACCACCAAATTGACTGCCGTTAATATTGCGCCGCCAAAACCGATCCGTTAATCGGACTTGGGCATAACGATAATCATCAGACAAGGCCACCACTTTGATGCCATTGAACCAAAACGGTGGCCAAAAATTCAGTAAACGGCGCATACTGCGTGCGTTAAATGCTTGGCTTTTCATGAAAATTCTCACTGGTACGACCTTTCGTTCAGCATAACGGCAAATGAGAATCCTTCCAAGCAAAACCCGACTAAATTAGTCAGATTTTGCTTTTCCAACCTGTGATTATGGTTTTATAATCCATGACCAGAATTATTTAGAGAACCACCAATTATGCCTGATCACAATACCGAACTCCGTAAAGCCGGTCTGAAAGTGACCTTGCCCAGGGTTAAAATTCTGGAGATTTTGCAAGATCCCAAACATCAACACATCAGTGCCGAAGATGTGTATAAGATTTTGTTAGATTTGGGCGAAGATATTGGTTTAGCCACTGTATATCGTGTATTAAACCAGTTTGATGATGCGGGCATTGTCAGTCGCCATCATTTTGAAGGTGGTAAATCGGTATTTGAATTAAGCCGTACCGACCATCATGACCACTTGGTGTGCCTAAATTGTGGCAAAGTTATTGAATTTGAAGATGACGAAATAGAACAACGGCAGTTAAATATTGCCGAGAAAAATGGCATTAAACTGATGCACCACAGCTTGTATTTATACGGCGAGTGTGTGGATAAATTCGCCTGTGATGCCTTTAAAAACAACGGCAATAAATAATGTTTGTCAGGCGGTAGCTAACTGCTGATGGTTTACGATAGTAAATTTCTAAAGTTGAGTATGTTGCCGTTATCTAAGTGCGTACTTTTAAAAAAGCGAGGTTAACCTCGCTTTTTTGTTTTTTTAGACCATCACCGCGCTTTAAAATTTCATGGCTCGAATAATGACCCGCTAGTGGCTACTCTTCCACCGTAGTCACACATTGATTGCGCTGACATGTAACACTCGGCTCCGGTAGAATCTGGCAGGTACTAAACATTCCAATGCGCACCTGCTGCTCTTTCTTTAAATCACTGTAACGATCATTGGTGATTTTCAGCAGATTTTCATCGACATATCGCTTTGAATACACCAGATACTGCTCTGGCCCGCCACAGGAGCGATGACCAATCGCAAGCACCTTACAATCTGCCGCGACTTCACAGCGTTTATCTTGGGTTAAACGCAGTAAATGGGAATGAACCTGCCGCGTATCGACCTGTAACTGCGCTAATGGTCCATCCAATTGTGTAGTTAAACTTTGGTTCGCATTGGGTTTGACCTGACATCCCACCAACAAACTGGTGGATACCAATAAAAAGCCGACGCGCTGCAGCGCAGGGAACTTGAATTGGCCTAATCGCAACGTCTGCACTCCTTTGAAAAACGCTTTGGTGTTAAACATAAATAATTGCTGATGTTGACTGAGAAAAACGTTAATAACAAGTACAGTGGGCACGTATTTTTGTATACGAATGTAAATCCACCCATTTGACGGTTATACCGTGCTGATTTGCATGCAACGTACTTACTACGCGTAGCGTTGCGATACCTATGGACAGAATTTCACCAACTGCGATTTATGGCAGGGCAAAGAATCGAAATACTGGACGCAATGCCTTCGCCACTGCCTAAAATGCCGCACATAAAAAAACCCATCACAAGGATGGGTTTAACACAAAATGAATGGAAGACCACTGCCGTGGATGATTACGATAATGCCGCTTCGAGCTCTGGCAATACAGTAAACAAATCAGCCACTAAACCATAATCTGCCACTTGGAAGATCGGTGCTTCTGCATCTTTGTTGATGGCGACAATCACTTTCGAATCTTTCATACCGGCCAAATGCTGAATGGCACCGGAAATACCAACGGCGATGTAAAGCTCTGGCGCGACAATTTTACCCGTTTGGCCTACTTGCATATCGTTTGGCACAAAACCGGCATCCACGGCGGCACGAGAGGCACCAATGGCGGCGTTAAGTTTATCGGCTATACCTTCGAGTAGTTTGAAGTTTTCGCCATTTTGCATGCCACGGCCACCAGAGATCACCACACGTGCTGCGGTTAAATCCGGCCGTGCCGATTGGGTCAGTTCTTCTGACACAAAATCGCTTTGCTCAGAGCCCATCACCAGCGCAAGGTTTTCGATACTGGCATTACCAGTATTGGCGACCGCATCAAACGCAGAGCTACGCACAGTTAACACATGAATGGACGCGGCAGAGCTCACCGTCGCAATGGCATTGCCCGCATAGATAGGCCGTACAAAGGTTGATGCATTTTCAATGGCAATGACATCACTAATTTGTGGCACATCCAGTAATGCCGCCACCCGTGGCATGAAATTTTTGCCATGTGCGGTTGCGGCTGCAATAACATGGCTATAGGTTTTGCCAAGTTCAGCCACCACATCACCGACATTTTCTGCCAACTGATGCTGATATACGCTGTTATCTAATACCAACACTTTTTGCACACCCTCTAAGGCGGCAGCAGCGGTAGCAACGGCCTGTACTTGCGCACCAATCACGGCCACGTGAATGTCGCCACCCAATTGCTGTGCCGCAGCAACGGCTTTAGCGGTATCGGCTTTTAAACTATGGTTGTTATGTTCTGCAATCACCAAAATTGTCATGCGATCACCTTTGCTTCATCTTTTAATTTTGCCACCAAGGTGGCTACGCTATCGACCATCACGCCCGCTTGACGGCTGGCTGGCGCAGCAACTTTCACTGTGGTTACGAGCGAATTTAACGCAACGCCTAAACTATCAGCGGCGATGACATCCAGCGGCTTTTTCTTCGCTTTCATAATGTTTGGCAAGGTCGCGTAACGTGGCTCATTTAAACGTAAATCCGTCGATACCACCGCAGGTAAACGCAGCTTCACCGTCTGTAAACCGCCGTCAACTTCGCGTGTGACTGCCACGGCGCCGTCGGCGACCACCACTTTAGAGGCAAAGGTACCCTGCGGCATTTTGGTCAGCGCTGCCAGCATTTGTGCAGTTTGATTGTTATCAGAATCAATAGCTTGCTTACCCATGATCACCAAGCCTGGTTGTTCTTGGTCGACCATTTTTTGCAACAACTTCGCAACTTGCAGTGAATCCACCTGCTGTTCAGTTTCTAACAAAATAGCGCGATCGGCGCCAAGTGCTAACGCAGTTCTCAGCTGTTCTTGCGCTTGCGACGGGCCGATAGAGACCACCACCACCTCAGATGCAACGCCCGCTTCTTTTAAACGAACCGCTTCCTCGACGGCAATTTCACAAAAAGGATTCAGTGCCATTTTGACGTTGGCTAAATCGACGCCGCTCTGATCGGCTTTAACACGGACCTTGACGTTATAATCAATAACCCGTTTGACTGGAACTAAAATTTTCATGGTTTGCACCTCTAAGCGGGCTTTCCCGTTAACGTTAAGGTAAACTTGTTTTTAACCTTGCCAATCTACCCACTGTTGACGTTAACGTCAACCTGAAATACCCTAGATTAGCGTTGGATCGTATGGATTCTTCCGATGATTAACGTATCAAAGCAAACTTTAGATCGGCAGCTGCGACCGCAGTATGAACGATTAAAATGGCAAAGGTCTTAAAACCATAAAACCGCCAGCTATAAAACTGCATAATAACTATTTACCGATAACTGCTGAATAAGAGGTAACGCCGTGGAACGTGAAGCAATGGAATTTGATGTGGTCATTGTCGGGGCCGGACCTGCAGGCCTCTCCGCCGCGATCCGACTGATGCAGCAAGCAAAAGCTGCACAGCATGAATTAACGATTTGTGTGGTGGAAAAAGGCGCTGAAGTTGGTGCCCACATTTTATCTGGCGCTGTATTCGAACCTCGTGCGTTGCAGGAACTTTTTCCAGATTGGAAAGAGCGACAAGCCCCCTTGCATACGGCGGTTAAGCGGGACGACATTTATTTTTTAACCAGTGATAGCCAAAGCCGCGCTATTCCGCATGCCTTGGTGCCAAAAACCATGCATAACCATGGCAATTACATTATTTCAGCCGGTAATCTGTGCCGTTGGCTCGCAAAACAAGCCGAGGAACTTGGTGTTGAAGTATTCCCAGGCTTTGCCGCGGCGTCACTTATTATTGAAAATAATGTGGTACGCGGCATCATTACCGGTGATATGGGTTTAGACAAACATGGCCAACCCAAAGACAGTTTTATGCCAGGTATGGAACTTCGCGCCAAATATACCCTATTTGCCGAAGGTTGCCGTGGCCATCTCGGCAAGCAACTGATTACCCACTATCAACTCGATAAAGATGCAACGCCACAGCATTATGCAATTGGTTTTAAAGAGATTTGGGATATTCCTGCCACACAACATGACGCAGGCGTGGTTCTGCACAGTGCCGGCTGGCCATTATCCGGCGATACCACAGGCGGTGGTTATCTTTATCATGCTGAAAACAATCAGGTGGTGGTCGGTCTCATTATCGACTTAAATTACAGTAACACCTACCTCAGCCCATTTGATGAATTCCAACGCTACAAACAACACCCGGTGATTAAGCAGGTACTTCAGGGCGGTAAACGGGTTTGTTACGGTGCGCGGGCCATTGCCAAAGGCGGGTTTAATAGTTTACCCAAAATGACCTTTCCCGGCGGCATGTTGCTAGGATGCGATGCTGGTACGCTGAATTTTGCCAAAATCAAAGGCAATCATACCGCGATGAAATCAGGTATGTTGGCTGCCGAAACAGTATTTGCAGCACTCAAAGCTGGCGATGAAGGTGGCTCGGATTTAACAGCGCATCAACAGCACTTTACGCAAAGTTGGCTGTACGATGAATTATTCACCGCGCGTAATTTTGGCCCCGCCATTCATAAATTCGGCCCCTTGTTAGGCGGCGCATTTAACGTCGTGGACCAGAATATTTTTGGCGGTCGGCTACCGTTTACGTTAAAGGACCGTAGCTATGATCATGCCACGCTAAAACCTGCGGCGCAGTGTCAACCGATCCAGTATGCCAAACCTGATGGCGTCATTAGCTTTGATAAACTCTCTTCGGTTTTTATCTCTAACACCAACCATGAAGAAGAGCAGCCATGTCACTTACGATTGGCCGATGCTGCTATTCCAATTGCAGTAAATTTCGCCCGCTATGCCGAGCCTGCGCAGCGCTATTGCCCTGCGGGCGTGTATGAGGTGGTGAGTGATGGCGAAGGACATCGCTTGCAAATCAATGCGCAAAATTGTATCCACTGTAAAACCTGCGATATCAAGGACCCAAGCCAAAATATCACCTGGGTGACACCCGAAGGTGGTGGTGGTCCAACCTATCCGAATATGTAATACCCCGCATAATACCGCACTTTCCAACCGAGGTTGCAGCATGAATTCGCATCGCGGCAACCTCGATTGTTTTCCCCATGTTCGATTTTGCATCCTTGATGCCGCTGGCTAGCGTTTGTGGCTCAGGTGGTTGATGTCCATGGTTTTGGCGTATTATCGCTATCCAGCTATATCCTGCTATCGCTATCCAGTTATCGCGGTGCTTTTGACCAAGTTGATTTTAACCAAAGTGCTGTTAATCGATAGCACTTTTAACCAATGCGCTGATATATATCAAATGTTTGTATGCTCATTCTTGCTATGCTTTTCACCACAAACCCCAAAAGCCACGATCCATGCCAACAAGAATACATCTGACGTTATTGCGGTATAGGGCCTGTCCATGACCCCACAAGCCCCTGCAAACACCACGACCATAGCAAAACCCAGCTCTGCGCGCTTGCTGGCACCTTTGCTGTACCCATTTCGTCAGCAACGTCTGGCAATTCATCTTATTATTGGGTTACAGGCGTTAAGCCTGCTGCCGCTTTACTATGCCCTATCCTTCATTTGTGCCAGTTGGCTGGCCTCCAGCTCCGTGTCCGCTCTGATCATGGTCATGGTCCCCATCACCATGATGGTTCGCATACTATTACAGCTGATGAAAGAACGGCTATCCACAACGCTGAGCCTGCGTGTGCGGCAACATTTACGGCAACAGCTACAACAACGATTGCAGCAATACGGCCCAGCCCGTGTTTGGTATGGCTCCGATGGCGAACACGCCATGTTACTGGAACAGGTAGATGCCTTAGACGGCTATATAAGTCGATATTTGCCACAGCAACGATTGGCCGTGATAGCTCCATTGGTCATCGCGCTAAGTGTGGTTTTTTTCAGCCCGCTGGCCGCGTTGCTACTGCTGGTTACAGCGCCAATCCTTGTGGTTTTTATGATTCTAACCGGCTTGCATGCAAGTAAAGCCAACCAAGCGCATTTACAGCAATTGACCATGCTCGGTGGCCGGTTGCTGGATTTTTTACAAGGTCGGAGCACCTTGCAACAGCTACACGCA
>JACCDR012624204.1_pt1 | contig 29233 bp, 62 predicted proteins | sample 7446431 | NCBI WGS metagenome assembly JACCDR01 (sample SAMN15323443, study PRJNA562643) | freshwater metagenome | isolation source: river surface water | place: USA:Blue River Watershed | collected 2017-08-17
CCCACCTTAAGAACATCCCCAAGGGTTATATTTACCTTGGACGAGGAAAACAAGTTACTTATCCCAAAAAGTGGGAAACTAGCTTTAGTTTGGACAAGGAATTTCATCTTCCTGATTGGGGTTGGGCAGACGATAAATCGAACTGCTGGGGTCTTATGGAAGATAGGCATTTATACGGAAATGTTGGTTGGACCAATTCCGATGGAAATTGTTATACCATTGCCAAAAAGGATAGCGCCCTTCATAAGCTACAGCCAGATTACAAGCCTAGCAAAGCCGAAATGGAAAGTCTAGAAGCGGAAAACGCCCGCCTCAAGGAACATATTAAGAAGCTAGAAGAATGGGCGGCGAATATGCCGAAGATTAAATCATGAAAACCCTCCAACAAATTGCCGACATTATTGCCAAGCATTTATTCAATCAAAAAGAAAAATGCGCTATTTTGGGGAACTGTAGATACCGTTTAGAAGAGGACGGGCAGGTTAATAAGTGCGCTTTTGGGGCGCTGATTCCCGACGAGCTTTATACTGGAGAAATTGAGGGAAAGGGATCAGATACATTATTTAGTAAATTTCCTGAATTAATTGCGGCTTGCGGTATCCCTGACGACTCCGATACTTACGAGTTTCTTCATATAGCTCAAAGAATCCATGATGGAGAGTGGAGAAATAGGAATGAAAGTTTTGAGAGGTTGTGTCAGGGATATAATCTGGAATACAATCCGCAATAAATCTGGAGTAAGAAATGACGACTAAAGAGCTAATCAAGCGCCTTCAAGAGTTGGACCCCGAAGGTAATATGGAGGTCTTTATTCCAGACGAAGACGACGACGAATGCGATACCGTTTACGATACGCGGGTTTTCACGTTTGGCGTTGACGACATGAAGCCAGTTATTCCACAAGGAATGAAGGTAGGAGAGAAGTTTATAGTAGTCTAAATAAGACCCGTTCTTGGATTATTAGTAAGATTGGTAATATAGGTGAGAAGGCCCGCTGGATTTGTTATTGTCTTTCTTTCCTTAAATGCCTGTCTTATAGATGGGTACAGAAATTCTTATTTTTGAGAGAGATTGGAAGCAGAAAAATAGGGGAAAAATAGGCTCGAAAAGTGACTGATTTTTAGGCCGAAAAATGCTCCAGTTTATTACCTAAAACGCAAATATAGACGTTTGCGTAAAGCGTTGAATTGCAGGGGTTAGCGCAGCGTTTGCGTGGCGTTTTGTGTTTTCATCATAGGTATAACTATAAGAGAGATATAGATAAGGATAAGATAGAGAAGGATAGGGTTAGGATTGAAGGAGAGGGGTGGGGAATCGTAATTCACCATGGGACTATACAAAAATACCCAAATCTCTATCGACTTAGTAGAGATTGGCTGCGAACGCGAAAAAGTGCCATTTTATTGGGGTTTTTGCATACTTTCAGTTGCCTTTTACAAGTGATCTGCTACTTTGACGACTCAAAGAGAGCCCCAAAAACGCGAGCGATTTTACGACCCAAAACAGCCCCTTAAAAAAACAAAAATTCCCCATCCTAGCGTTAGTTTTCCCATAATAACCCAATTTACACAACCCGCGCAAACGCAATAGGTTGTAGAAAATGTGCGGATTTTTGATAGCCTCGCATTTTGTGTCGGGACGGATTTCAGAGTAATATATCTATTAGAAAACCTACGCCTAAAATAGGTTTCTACGTTGTAAGTGGGTAATAATTCGGCACAATTTTGGATGATTTTGAGGTTACTTTTGACTATTTTTCATTCTTTTGGACAAATATAGACGTATTAAGACGTTTTGAAGAAATCGCGAAAAAACGCTTGCGTTCTGCCCTCGCCCGTGTTATAGTGGTGGCTCAATCGAAAGGAACTGTATTATGCTTGCTCTTTTTATTACTCTCCGCATTATGGAAACGGTCATTGGATTTTTCTTTGCCGCAGGTGGAGCGCAAAGCTTTGGAGAATTTTGGAGTAAGAACGATTTTAGTGGATGGGCTCTGTCTCTTCTCTTTTTTATGCTTGGAATTTGGATGATTATTGATTCGCTGATTGGTTATGTGCGTATTATTCATTCGCTCTTTAACTAAAAGGAAAGTACATGCCTTCCAAATCCTTCCTAAAGAAAGTAAAAGCGGACCCTCGCATTAGTGAATTTTGGGACGAGGGAGAAGACGGAATGTGGGCTAACACTAAACGCGGCTATATTAACACGGAAAATGGATGTCATGCCGTCCACGAATGGACGGAAAAGGCGTTCTTGAATTCCATGACTTACATAAAGCCCTGCAATTGTGTGGATTGCGTACCGAAGAAAGGAAAATAATGAATCCCCTCTTTCACGAACTGGAAAAATACAATGGGTGGCGGAAATACTTCGACCTTTCTTCTGTCCATATGCCCGAACGCAAATATGGCGAATGTTATAAGATTTATTTTTCTTTTTACTATGACGCTCCGAAGTATTTTGGAAAGACCAAGCGGGCTTTGAAGACAGTGGTTTTTGATACGGGATACGTATCAATTATCAGCGCGGGCGGTCAGCTAAAGAATATTGATCAATGCATCCAACAAATCAAATCCCACCTAAATGCCCCAAATTTACTCCCCGAAATTGAAGCGGCCCTCGAATCTTCTTTGGAATCGGTAAAAGACGCGGTTCTTTTGAAGGTTCACAAATATCTGTCGGAGAAGGGGTAGTGGCGATTAACGTATCGTTCGGAAATAATATGGCACGAATTGGAAGAAACCCAGAATATATTGACCCCGAGAAGCAATCGTTTGACAGGGCAAAGATGATGGAAATGATTGCAGAGCGGAGTTTGCAAGAAATAGTCATTACGATGGACGGCAAAACTCTTTGTGTTATTAAAGAAGGGGAAAAAGAAAAACCCATCAAAAAGAAACCCAAAAAGCGCGCCCCGAAGAAGCCCTCTAAGAAACTCGAAAAGTACCTAAATAATACCGTCGCGAAAGCTCCCAATGCTAGGGAGTTATATGACGCCGTTTTGTCTGATGCTTTTTCCGACAAACCCGTAACTTATTGCGGCGAAGACATTAACATGAATATTCACGCAAAATCCGCGCCCTATAAAGGCTACACTTCTGATTCTGGAGTAGACGTAAATAAGGAATTCCAGAAAGCCCTCGACAAGGGAAAGAAGTATGGAATGCATCTTTCTAACAAGGGCGGCGATCCTTTTCTTTCTGAAATCGAAAAGTTGGGCAATTTTGACCCGCTAAAGGGGAAAATTTAACCCCCGATTTTGCTCACCGTTGACGCAAATATGTATAAGAGTACCAACCATTGAGGAAAAACCATGCAATTGATTGATATGCCCGCTGAAATTATGTCCGCCTTGCAAACCGCTGGAATTGAACGGGTTGCACTAAACTTCTTTAAGAAGGACGGAGCGCTGGAATTGATTGTCAATACCGCGCCGAATAATCCAGACGATAAAACGATGGAAAAATTGAAGAATTGGGCGCATTCTGTTTATAAGCCGCGTTGTCATAATTACGCTTATGAAGCAAGCGAGCATGTTATTTATGATTTCGTTACTCGCCAAATGGATTACTCTGAATTCTATTCGGCACGGCGAGACGGGGAAAAGACGGTAAAGAAGTTTTAACTTCTTGCTTGACTTACAACCCTCCCTCGCCTATAATGGCGACAACACCAAAGGAACCAACCATGATTATCCCCGACTTTGTTCAAAAAGAATACCCGCAAGCAATTGCAGCCCTTCCCCAAGGCTATCACTTTATCCTTCTTGGCGACAAGATTAAAAAGGGCGACAAATTTTATAACCATAATTGTAACGAATGGCAAACCGTTGCAGAACAGGGTGTCGGGATTGAATACGGTAGGTTTAGACATTGCCCGTTCATTCGCCTTGGTAAAGGCCCGAATTCTAATGAAGAAAATTCCTTTCTTTCTAAGGAAATCGTGCGCCTGACTAAGCGCGTGGAAGAATTGGAGACTTGGATTAGGAACATGAAGAATTCCGCGCCCATTGTTTAATAACTTTAAGGATAACCATGAAATATCTTGCTTTGCTTTTGAGTCTTATGGTGGGCTGTTCCCGTCCGATTGATACGAGCGGAAATAACTCTGCGCCAAATACTTCCACCGAATATGTTGGATGGAAAAAGGTGAGAATTGGGGACAATCCAAGCACTTTTGTTATTACCGACCCCGCCAATGGTCAGGAATACATTTATATTTACGGCGGCGGAATTACTCCCCGACTCAAGTAATTAAGGAACACCCATGAGCCAAAAAGTTTTTTACGGAATGATGATACAATGTTTTATTAATGCGGCGCTTGCGGCAACGCATGTTATCGAATTAAGCATTGGCCAACAAGTTGTTACGGGCCTTCTTTCTTTTATTGTTACCCGTTTTACGAAAGACTAGATCGGAATAAAGTCGAAAAACTTGTTGACTTCCACCCCGCCCCTTGGTATAAAGGCGGCATCAGACGAAACCCTCACTTGAAAGAGCTATGAAAACCAACTTCCCCCGTCACGCTAACGTTCCCGCCGACTTTATTTTTATTGGAAAGGGCGGGACTTTTGAGCCCCATTATGGCGACCAGTATTATTTCGTAACCGAAACAGGGTGTTCTAGCACTCATTTTTACGGAAGAAAGTCGGATTACGCCGAAAACAGCGATAAAATAGATTACTACGTCAAAAAGAACGGTCCCACTCACCTTCTTAACAAGCCCCAGGAAAACTCCAAAATGAAAACCAACAAAGTTACTCTCGATTTTATCAAAGCCCGTTATCCCGCCGCATTTGCCGCCCTTCCCAAAGGTTGGCGATTCTTGAATTTTGGCGAAAAGATTGGAGAAGGTCAACATTGGGCTTATGGACTGGGGCCTTTTAAGGACAACGTGAACCCCAAGTATTTTAGCCGTCCTTATGATGAGAAGACTGACGCCCCCCACATTTGCAAAATCTCTGCCAAGAAAAATATGTATACTCTTACCAAAACCCAGCAAAATTATTACGGAATTCAGGAAATTGAAATTCCCGCAGGTTATCGTGTGCTTAAGACTGGAGAAATCGGCGGGGAAAACTGTCGCTTTCTTCTTTGCCATAGCTTTGTTTTTGGCAATGATGTAAATCATACTTATAAGGCTACCGATTTTACTGTTGTTATCGCTCCAATTAAGAAAAAGAAGAAGGACGCAATTCCTGGCCTTGTTTGGCCCGCCGAAGTTAAGAAAGACGGGGCGGCGAAAGACCTGATTTATGTTGGGCGAGGACAGACTGGCGGAATTAGCGGCTTGAGTGGACACATTACATTTTCTTTTGAGGTGGATAGTGGAGAATACCTACACTCTTCCCGTTCTTTTGCTGGAAACGGTATTTCTCATCACTACTTCGTCCCCAAGGATCACCCTATCCTCGCTAAATATAATCTCAATCCTACCCGAGAAACTAAGGCCGAATTGAAGAAGGAAAACGACGCCCTTCGTAAGGAACTGGAAGAATTGAAGCGTAAGGTTAAGGAATTCGCTGAAAGCGTAAAATAAGGAACAAACCATGGACCCGATTCTTTCTGGAATGGCATGGCAATGTTTTATTCTCTGTGTTATTACCATCTTTAAAAAGAAAAATCCGACGCCCGCCGATCTATTCGGCAATGGGGTTTTTCTTCTAATCTTCGCTTTTATTTTGGGGAGTAAGTAATGATTTTCTTTGCTTGTTTTTGGTCGGTAGTGGCGGTTGGCGCTTTTATGCTTTCTTTTTCGCGGAATAGCGGCGGCTGTTTTCTTGCTGGACTTATGTTTTGTGTTTTTTCTCTTATTTGTCTGGACAATGCGGATAAAAATAAAATCGCGCCGATTCCCGCTTACGAAGCAAATGTCTCGAAATATACGCTCAATTCTAATCTCGGAATTGGCGGGCGCATTTTCTTCAAAGAAACTAATGTGGAGTCTAAGTAATGAAAGGCGATTGGGTTATTGAACGCTCTAGCGGTTATCTTGGATATCGCTGCCTTAAATGCTATACTTGGAAATATAAAAAAGAAGAAAAGCTCCGCTGTGATTGCGACAAAAAGAAGTGCAATAGTAAACCTAAGAAAGGCGCGGGTTCTCAGAAATGAGAATTTTCGCCTAGCAACCGCCCGCTCATAGTTATACCAGAAGTCAAGCCTAAAATTCAGAATTCGGCACGGGAAACTTTCTTTACTTTTTTCCTTGCCAACCCCGCCCGACCCTGCTAGTATGGCGACAACACCAAAGGAGACGACCATGGGAACGCACAGCATTACGTACATTCACGAAAAAGGCGAAAAGTCCCCCGTGATTACCGCAATCTACCGCCATTACGACGGATACTTTTCTGGAATGGGCGCGGACCTCAAGAAGTTCCTCGAAGGGTTTAATATCGTCAACGGTTTGGGTATGCAAAACCCCGAGAAGACCGCAAATGGAATGAACTGTTTGGCCGCGCAAATTATCGCCCATTTTAAGACCGAACCTGGCGGCATTTATATCTACCGTCCGAACGCTGAAAAAGAAGAATTCTGCTATCATGTGTTTATGGAGAATGGAAAGGTTCGGGTTAGCGGATACTCGGATAATGATGCGGTAGAAATTCTGTAAAATGTCTTGACTTTAAGCCAACGTGTCGCTATTATGGCGACCTTGACAGAAAACCCTCACAACTCAAAGGAAATTATGAAACTCCCCGCTTGGCCCTCGCATGTCGCAAAGAATGATGATTTTGTTTATATTGGTTTTGGCCCCAAACACGGATTCGGTCTTAAGGGCGTTTTGACTGCGGCTCTTTACGAAAACGAAAAAACTCTTATTGGCGAAAAGCCGTGTCGTGCTTATAGTGGTGACGGAGAGCTTCATTACTTCGTAAAGAAGGGCGAGCCTTTCCTTGCTCGTTTCGCCCCGCAAATGCCCGCCGATTTGCCGCCCCTTCCCGAAGGAACGGTTTATATCGGAAAGGGCGGAACGGAATGTCATCCTAGCTGGTCATTTTCCGCTCTGAAGATTTGTTATTTTGATTTGTATTATTACAATTACAGAGGCGTCTGGACGAAGCACAACGGCTGGAGTTCTTCTGACCATATTGCCGCAACAATCGACTCCCCTCTTCACAAGGCCCAGCCGTGGTATGTTCCGAATACCGAAGTGAAGCCCGTGGTTAATGTCGAAAATAAGCCCAACATCACTCCCCTTCCCGCGCACATTAAGGTGCCCGAAGGATACGTTTATTGTGGTAAGGGAAATGAGGTTAAGGTTCCGAGTGGATTCGATACTAATAATTGTACTTGCCGCTTCTGCCTTTATGAAGGGGGAATGTCCCACGACACTTGGTTTGGGCAATCTTCTGGTCTTTTCTACTTTTTCCCCATCGGTTCCGAAATCGCTATCTTCAATGGTCATACCGTTAAGAAGCGCCGCGAAACCTTGAAGGAAAAGGATTCCCGAATTGAAGCCCTGAATAAGGAAATCGCCGCGCTTAAGGAACAGGTGGCGAAATATCAGGAATGGATTAAGTCAGCGCCGAAAGTTTAAAGAAGGACTTGACTTCTTCCCCGCCCCTGCTATAATGGGCGGCACGGCAACGAAAGGTTGCCAAGCTCTTTGACAATTTAACACAAAGATAGACGCCACTTAAGCGCTATACTCCCTCGTCTAGCGGATAGGACAGTCGGCATTGCGCTGGCAAACGCTTGGTTCAAATCCAGCGGGAGAAAGCGGGCGGAACATATCTATAACTCTGCGAAGTTGCAACTTCAAAAGGGTTATTAGAGTAGTGAAATCCTTTGTGTTTTTTCTTTTTTTTCTGTAATGGGAATACCCGCCATCGCCCATTGCGGTTTATCATAAGAAAACGCGGTAAGTCCAACTTGCGCCCCCTTTTCTGATTGTCTTTGGAGGGAAGAAGGCAAGAGTTGGGCGGATATTATCAAAAATAGTAAGACAATCTTAGACGACCCTATCCCTTTCCCCAAAGGTGTAAGTCGTTAAATGAAGTGACAATTGGCCGCAAAACACTTCCCCGTTTTTCTCAAAAACCTCTTGACTTGTCCACCGTTGCTTGCTATAGTGGTGGCATAACCGAAAGGACTGCCATGCTTTACACGCCGAATAAAGATCAAAAGCTGTTTGGAAATCCCGAGACCATTACAATCCCCGAAGGATACAAGGTTTTGAACGTAGGGGATATTGTCCCTGATGGAAGTAAGGTTTTTATGGGGGACGTTAATAAGGTTACTCCTTGGTATCCGTTGACGGAAAAATCTATCGGACAGCCTATCAATAATCCGTTTGGAATTTATATCGCCCCACTCCCTAAAATGGACAAGTGGGAGATGTTGGTAATTCGCATTTGCAAGGGGATTGGAAATAAACCCTATAAGCTCCGCATGATTCGTCGCGCTTTGGCGCGGCGTTGCGGACTGGAAGTGGAATGGGTTGAGGATTCTTTTATCTTTATCTTTCTTCTTCAAGTCGCCCAGCGTTATAAGGAAATTGACTTGGCCCGACTCGTAACTGAATCCGCGCCAAATGAAGTTTGGAAAGTGGGAATGAAAGAGAGTGATTCTCACTGTTTGCGATTCGCAGCGGTTTTGGTGGGCGAAATTTGGCGCATCGAAGGTAAGAATTTGATTGGATATGTTCCCAGCGTGGGCTTCCGAAACCGTCAAAAGAAAGTCTAAACTTTTTCTTGCAAACCAACCCCGCCCCTGCTAGTATGGGGCTTCACCTGAGAAACCAAACAAAGCAAAGGAAAATGAAATGACCAAGATGATGAGCCTCAAGACCGTGACTGAAATGAACACCCGTCTTATGGACGCGGGAAAGAATGGCCCTCGCCCCCGCTTGGGTAAGACTGAACGTGACCACAAGAGCGGCGCTCATGCCCGAAATCGCATGAATGTTGCGGCCCGTGGTGATTGGGAAAATGCTTGCGGCGGAAATCAGAAGGACGTTCCGCATCCCGATAATGGAAAGGCGCGTGGAAAGCGTAACCCGCATCCCGCTTTTAAGGCTCCTCGCAAGGGCGGTCCCCGCAAGCGTAATTAAGGTCTGAAAAGACTGGGCGGCAAAAAGCAAATCCTTATTTAGTCAGGATTTTGTACATACCCAAGCCCCGTAGATTGCCTATCGGGGTTCTTTTTGTTTTTCAAATAAGGAATATCATGATCTCTCTTTTCTTGAATTGTGTTGTTGTTGTGAGTTGGATTTTTGCTTTAATTATTTTGATTCTTCTCCTTATTAAAGGAGTTCTGTTTCTTGGAGAATCTGTTGACGCAAAAAAGCCGCTTTATATCACACTTTCTTATTTGTGGATTTTTATCGTGACTTCTTGCGCGCTTTTTATTTGCGTGTTGCCCAAGTATTTAGAACAAAAAGAAAAAGCTAAAGAAAATATCCCTGTGGAATCATCGAATCACACTCGCAAGTGAGATGAATAGTTTCAAATACATCATCTTTATGTCCCACGGTTTAGAGACTCCGATTCTCTTTCCTGATTGGGTAAGCCATACGAGAATTATGTCTGGCAGGGATGTTGTTTCGGCGGGATTTGTTGATTTAATTATTGAAGGGAATAGATTGATTGCCCGCTGCGAGGGCGATTCGTGTTCCTTAAGTGTAAGCGCAAGACCTGAAAAAGATTCGAAGGTCATTCAAGATTTCTGGATGATTACGCAAAGAAAGAGTTGACTTCCCTCCCGCTTTACGTTAATGTATCGGCAACCACCAAGGAGCCACCCATGCCTCAAGTCTCTCGCCTTACTCGCACGAATAATACCCGCATCGAAAACAACGGTCTGACTTGGAAGCTCTTTCTTCACAAGAGCGAAATTGTGACCGCCGTTCTTAAAACGGGATATGTCGCGATTAATACGTGCGGTTTTAATACCGCCACAACCCGCAACCGAATCAATCAATTCTTGCGGCAATTCGGCTTTGAAGAAAGTCTTTTCCTTAACAAGGGGAAGATGTTCGTCCGCTGCAATGGCGTGAATGAGGAATTGGATACTGCGATTTTCGTCGCGGCGACTTCTAAACAAGTGGGCGATATCTTCAATTTTTCTTTCAAAAAGAGTCGACGCCGCCCCGCCATAGGGTGTAAAGTAGTGGCCAACCCAAAGGATTCCCATGAAATTCCCGATGAAACGTTCCATGCCTCCCGTAGGCAATCGCCACCAATCCCGCCAATCCCCGCGCCCAAATAAGAAAGAAATTTGGCAGGATTCTCTGGACGACGAATGTGGCGAACCTATTTGCCCCGTTTGTGGCTGGGATATTGCCGATTGTGACGGCGAGGGTTGTGACGAAATTAGGGACTTTAACGCTTTCTTTAAGAAATAAGGACTTAAAGTGAAAAAACTTAAGCCCGAATCTGACGACGGATACGCGCAGCTTTGCGATTACCTAATGACGGCCCCAATCCAACCCAAGCCTAAAGCGCGGGATTTTCTTGCTGAAATCGAATCCCTTAAGGCCCAAATAAAAGAACGCGACGAAAAAATTGAAAAGCTAAAAGCGGATTCGCTTTCTCAAATTGAATTTCTTAACGAACATATTATGAACCTTGAGAGAAAAAAAGATATCCAAGACCGTCTAATCGAAGGATACAGGGAGGACTTTTGAAGTTTATCGGCCCCGCCTCAAATATAGAGCTTGACACCGCAACGCGATTTAAGTATGGTATTAGTGTTTCAGTAAGGGCAAGACTGGAATTCATCCCGTAACTCTATGGTATAATACAGAAGAGGAAAGAGACAAGTCAATTAAAAAGATTCGCGCCGAAGAGTCGGGATCATAGTTATGGCGGTTGTCAAGGGTAAAGTTCACAGAAACACTTTTCCTTAAAAAATCCTTGCCATGGCGGGGTGTCCGTGGTATAGTGTTGGCAACCCAAAGGAGTCTTATGCTCGTTCCCAACTCTACCGTTATTAACGACAATTCTTTGCTCGGTCATGCGATTCTCCATTGTATGCCCGAAGATTTTGACCATAAAAAGTCTCTTGAAAAAGGCGGCGTTGAAGTTATCTTTCAGTTGGATGGACGCGAAACCAACATTCAAGCCTTCTTTGATCACGTTGAAAAACAACTGGATCGAATGGTCCGCGAAAAGGCGGCTGAAATGGTGCGCGAAAAACTTCATCCCCTTATGAATACCCTTTCCCGTTTGGACGATGGAATGCGGAAAGTCGTCGAGTTGATGGACGAAAACGATATTTATTAAGGAATTTTTTTGAAGTAACCTCTTGACTTACCCCGCCGCCCTGCTATAATGGGCGCAACCCAAAAGGATCACCCATGACAACCCGCGAATTGATTGCCCTTCTTCAAAGCAAAGACCCGAGTGGAAATATGAGGGTGTTTGTTCCAGACGCGGAAGGCGGGCTCGTAAATATCGACATTACCGAGTGTGAAATCACTAAATTTGCTCTTTCCGATATGCCGCATACGCTCAAAGGAGTTAGTGTCGGAGAAAAGGTTTTGGTTTTGTAATTAGTGTGGGCTCGTAGCTCAATTGGATAGAGCACTTGACTTTTAATCAAGGGGTTGTGGGTTCGATTCCCACCGAGCCCACCATTCTTCTCAAATAAGGAACTCTCACTATGAAAAATCTCTTAACGCTTCTTCTTGCTATTTCCGCTGACATTTTCGGCGCGACTTATCTCTATAAGGCTTGGGGCTGGTTTATTACCCCAACTTTTGGCATGAATGCGCCAAATATTGCGACAATTTTTGGGCTTATTTTGATCTATACCTTTTTCAAGGGTTTTAAGAAGCGGGAAGATGAAGATGTAATTGATCTGATCGCTTACAAGTTTTGTGCGATTTTTACGCTTTTTGTTTTGTCTTGGATTACTTCGATTTTTGCTTGACTTCCGCAAATAAACCGCCTAGTATGGCGGCTCACCCCAAATAAGGAACTCTCATGCTGTACGCCTACGCCTATCTCTTGCCCATTTACATCAAGCTCATGCACTATGGGTTGACGTTTATATTTCTGCCAATTAACTCTAATAGCAAAGGCTTTTGGAAGTGGATTTGGCTTCGCATTTTTCATGGATATATTCCATTTTTCTTGGGCGTTTGGATTCTGGATGGAATTGAACGATTCTTCTGAAAATAATCCGTTTTCTTTTACCCTTTCCAAATAAGGAATTCAAATGGACCAATCTCCGCGAATGCTTTCTCCCACCGATTATTGTGAAGCGTGGGGTGTTTCGGATTCACGAATGAAGTCTCTTGGTTTGTCATACTGGAATGAGACTTTCCCTTCCGAATCGTACAATCGCGAGCGAAATAAAGCCCGTCGCGAACGCGGAATGAGGCATAACCATAAGCGGCGGAAATCCCCGTTTTCTGGTATCGCGGGAAATAAGTCATGAATGTTTCATCCCGTACTCTATGCCTGGTTTTCGCCGTGGCAATTGTGCCTGTTCTTTATGCAACCTATTTTCTATTCCGAACAATAGGGCGGGCTTTTACGATTCTCATTTTCTAACAGGCGCGGGCGCGTGTGCGCCCGCGTCCTTTATTAGACGCGCCCGCGTGACAAAGTTATTCCAAGAGTCAAGCCTTTTCTTATTACAAAATCACGTTTCCCAGCCTAGACGATTCACGAAAGATTTTTCACTTTTCCGCTTGCGTTCAACGGGAGGAAACGCTATAAAGGTGGCACGAAAGACGGGAATGGTTCCCGCCCTTCACAACCGAAACGAAAGAGAAAAGGAAAAGAAAATGCTGAACATCACCCTGACCGCCGTTACTCTCCCCGAAACTTCCCGCACCACGGGCAACGGCGAATATGACAAGACCGTTGCCGCATTTGTGGCGAGCGGCTGGCCGATTGGGCTGGGCGCGGAAGGAATCACCCCCGCCCAACACGCGGGACTGCGCGGGGCGATCAATCGCCATAACGAAAAGGTTGGGAAGGATTCGCCCGACTTCCTGAGCGTGTCGTTCCACGTTACCGCCAAGGGCGCGGATGAAAAGCCGTCCGCCTATTCCTTCCGTCGCAACCCGAACGACGCGGTGCGCCGTGGTCGGAAGCCCGCCGCGACGGTGGCGAAGGATGCGCCCGTGGTGCAGGAATTGACCGTCCCCGCCGCGCCCGCCGCCCCCACGGCCTAATGGGGCGAGGGAAACGCGGGGGGAATACAAACCCCCGCGAATTTTTCACTTTTTCGCTTGCAATTCCGAATCTCCCAGCCTATACTTTGGGCATGGGGATAAAGTGTCCCCCTTTAGGAGAAAATCATGACCGCACAACGTGTTGCCGTACTCGCCGCCGCCGAACCCGACAAAAACAAGGGGTTTAGCAAGTTGCCCGCCATTGAAAAGGCGCAACTCTCCGTCGCCCTTGTGCAATGGAACAAGGAGCATCCCGAAAATCCCATTTATATCCGCTCCTATATCACCAACGTGGACAAGGACGGAAACGCGGTGGAATTCACCGTGGTCCGCATCAAAAACCCCCCCGCGTAAGCGGGGATTTGCCCTAGCGGGAATGCAACCGCTAGGGTTTCTCATTTTTGAGAAAGGGGTGGGTAGGTTCATAGTTATGCCGAATGTCAATCCTCAATTTTAGATTTTTCTAGAGCGGAGAGAATAGAGAAAACTTTTTCACTTTTCCGCTTGCAATCGAAACGCGGAAAGGCTATAAAGGGCGCAACAAAGGACGGGAATGGTTCCCGCTCTTTGCTTCAAGGAAAAGAAAATGCTGAATATCTCGCTGGTCGCCGTCACCCTGCCCGCCTCTTCCCGTTCCCCCATGGAGCGGAAGTATCGGAAACTGTTTGATGAAACCGTCGTCCCCGCCCCGTTCGGGGTTGCGCTGGCTTCGCAAGGGGAAGGGGCGGAGCCCATTGATGCCGCCGTCCGCGCTGGCCTGATGCTGGAAAACAAGCGGTGGAATGATGAAAACCCCGACCAAAAGTTTTTCCTCAACTTCCGCACGTTGAAGTATGACAGCGCGGGCGATTCGGAAGAATTCGCCTTCATCAAAACGACGGAGCGTTCGGGGAAAAAGCGCGGGCGCAAGGCCAAGATTGGCACGAATGACGCGCCCCAGCCAGGCGACATCATGCCCGACCCCAAGTAAGGGGCGGAAGGGAGGCGGGAATCCCCCGCCTCTTTTCTTTTTTTTACACCACGCTACCGCTCATAGTTATTTACAAAGTCAAGCACGAAAATCAATTTCTGCCCAGAAAGATTTTTTTAGTTTTTTCTCGCCTTATGTGCGGGCGTTTGCTATAAAGAAGGGCGAAGGGCAATCCCGCCCATAGGAGAAAAGATCATGAATCCGTTGCTTGAACGAATCGCCGAAATCGAAAAGCAGAAGGGGACGATTCATCGCGTTGAATACGTCCGCGAAGGAAAGACACGCGCCAAAAACCCGCCGCCCCGCCTCATTCGTAAGCGGACGGTGTTTTCCATGCGCCTTGGACATTCCTACTATAATCAAGGCGCGGTGAAGGAAAAGCACGAAAGCGGCGAACGGGAAATCGCACCCAATCCGAAAATGGTTCACATTTCGCCCGCGCTTGTGGAACACGCGGACACCAAGCGGCTTTACCTTGTCGGGCAACCGATTGGCAAGCCCGAAGTGGTTTGGGAAATGGGCGGGGATGTTGTGAACAAGTCGGAAATTGCCGAATTCCTCCTTGCGTCTGAATTCAAGGATGGCGAGGAACGGCCCGACCATTTCACGCTTCCCTTGGACGGAATCGCCTACATCAAGTAATCCGCCCCGCCGCCCCGAAAGGGGCGGTTTTTCTCGTTCTCATAATCCGCGCCAAGGAAAAATATGACCATTATTGCGATTATTTGCTTGACAGGAACGCTTTTTGCCTGTAAGCTGATCGACTAGAGACGGTGGGGGCGTAAGCCCCCGCCCTTTTAGGAAGGATTGTGTGGGCAAAGTTATGTCAGAAGTCAAGACATTCGTTTGCTTTCTTTTCATAAAGGGCAAAAGCATAATTATGTCCAAAGTCAAGATATTTTTGGGTTTATTTTTAGGAGAAAGAAAGTTTGCGTTTTGTCTTGCGCCATATCGGGCTTTTGTGATATACTGACACGCAAGGGCGATACAACCCCCGCCCCATAGGAGTCACAAGATGAAAGCTCGGTTTGTTTCTTCCGTCTCTCACCCTTCCGCCGTCTCGTTCTTTCGGGAACAGTTGCGAACCCTCGCCAAACTCGACAATCCTGATGCGTATATCGAATTTTCTCACCGCGAACGTCATAACGTGGTGAACGCGGCGTATTCCTTGCTTGACGGCACCAAAATCAAAACCCGCACGGTGGACTATCCGACCCATTCCGCCGTCCGCTTCTTCATCGTGAAAAAGGGAAGTGGGAAGGGAATGCCCATCATGATGCGCCGAAACAAGTAAGCGAAACGCCCCCGAAAGGGGGTTTTTAATTCTTGAATTACTAGGCAAAGTTATATGTTAAGTCAACACTTTTCTTCGCCGTTCTCTCAAAAAAGAAAAATCCATTTTATTATTGCCACAAGGCGGGCAATCGTCTATAATGCGGGCAACCCAAGGAGACTCATGAAACTCGGAAGTCTGGACGTTTTGCCGCAATTTAAATCCGCCGAATCCCGCGCCGACCATCTCAACAAATCGCCCCGTTTTATCAACGGGCGAACTTCCCGCGTTGACTTAGTGAAAATCGCTAACACAATGACGGGTGAGAAAAACATGAAAGTCTGCTATGATGAAATTTTTGCGGCATTTCCGAATACCGAAGAACATTTTGGCAGGATTCCGCTTTTCGAATACAATATCCAAAAAATCGCAGACTTCTTTCTGGTTCCCCGCGCCATGCTTGAATATGGCAAGCCGCCGAATCCCCTCCTTTCTGCCAATGTCAAGCGGGGAATGGTGGCGCGGTGGGAGGATTCAAATTACCCAGTTGTAATTGACTACGTGGACAACCTTTTCGTATGGGCATGGGACGGGCAAAGGCGCGGAGCATACAAGAAAAACGAATGGGATCACAACGTTAAAATGGGGAGTCTGATTCCCTTCTAATGGGGAAACCCCGAGCCCGCCGCAAGGTGGGTTTTTTGTTTTTGTTATTGACTTTTGGAATAACTATGAACGTCCCTAGCCCTCGAAAGAAAGTAGAAAATTGTTCTAGACAATCGGCGGGGATTTGTGATATGGTAACGGCAACCCGAAAGGAATCCCATGGCCCGCCTCAACTTTCTCCCTCCCCTCCCTACCAACTTGGAAGAATTCACCAAAGAAGTCTTGCGCCGTGCTAAAATGCGGGCGAAGTACGCGGGAAATCGTAATACCAAATTCAACTTGAATTCCGTCCCTGACTGGTTCAACACCTATATGCGACGGAAGGACGAACATCCCGACAATCCCGAATGTTTCATCAATTACGCGGTTTCGAATGTGCTTGATGAAACGGCATACTGGGAGGGTTGGTAATGGAATGGATTTTTGACGACATAAACATCGGCCCCGCAATCGAAGAGGCAAACCCCGCCGATTTCACCCCTTGCCCTGATATGTTCCAAATGGATGAAACCGAATGAAACTCACCTTTCCTATTCCCAAACCCGAACAAGATAACGTCATGGGCGCGTTTTGGGCATTGCTCAAAAGCGAAGAAAGTCGTGTCGAATCAGAAAACGATAATGTTGGCAAGCATTTAGTGGAAGGATATTTCCGCTTGTGGACGCGTGTTACTGGACAAACCCGCAAGGCTAGGTGGGAAAAGTGACACCCGCCATTGCCGAATGGGCGCGACTTGTTCGTTTTCTCAAAAGTAAGAAATTCCACCCGTTTTCTCATGGATGGATGAAATACAACATTATAGTTGAAAAGGGAAGCGGGGAATGTCTTTATAATGTGTACAGGGGAACGGATGGCGCGGCCCACTGGGATATTTCCGCCGAAAAGGTTAAGGAATTGTTAGGGGCGACTTGAGGGGAGGGTGTTCGGTTCATAGTTATGGGAAAGGTCAAGCCTTAAATTAAAAACTAACAGAAAAACTTTTCTCATTTTATGCTGTACATAGCGGGAAAAGGTATGGTAGAAATGGGCATGGCGAATTCAACCCCTCGCCTTAGGAGCCCCCATGGAAGCCTTTAAGAATGCAATCAAAACCGCCTCCCTTTCTTCCATCGCTGACACAATCCAGCGCGATCACGACAAACAAGGAAAGACGGTCAATTTCGCCGCCAAGCCCTACCTTTCCGCTATGCGGACGCTGTACGATATGAAAAGCACGTACATCACGGAAACGGCGGATTCCATCGTGAATTACCTCCTTTCCAACCTTGGGCAATGGCGCGGGGAAGTGGCAAAGATTGTGAAGGATGAACTTCGCGCCCGCGTCAAGGATTATTACAAAAACAATCCTGTTTGATAGTCGGGGCGGGGAGCAATCCCCGCCCCTAACTTTTGCCTACGGGACGGGGGCATAGTTATTAGAATAGTCAAGAGGAAACCGATTACAATCTTTTCCTATTTTAGCGCAAGATTTTGCTTCCCATAAGAGCCTGATTCATGTATAAAGGGGTTGCGGAATTACCCGCACAAAGGAGAATCCCCATGGCTGACATTACGTTTGGAAACGGCGGAACCACTTTCACAGGCAAAGGTATTGACGGTTTCCGCCTTGCCGCCCTTAAGGGTGCGCTTTCTCTGGAGGCGAAGGGAATGAAAATGAGTCGCGGGCGCTCGGCTCTTTCCGTCGCGAAGGGTATGGGATTTAAGGCCAGGACGGCGAAGGATGCGATCCCACTTGTCCAGGCTGCTCTTGATGAAATCAAAGGCAAGTTGACGGTGAAAACAAGTAATGACAAGTAAGGGCGGGCGGGGGAAACCCCGCCTTTTATTTTTAGCCCGACCGCGTTACATAGTTATGCGAAGAGTAAAGGATTATTGTGGATTATTTTCGCGCAAAGTTATTCTTAAAGTCAACCTCTTTCTTGCATTTCTTATCATAAATCTTTTTCCTAAAATTCTTCTTGCCATATAGCCGCCGCCATGATACAAAAGGCGCACGGAAGGGAATTCCCCCGACCGTTCAACCCATGGAGTACAGAATGAGCGTTGCAAAGTTTGGTCCCGTGATTCGAGGAATGGAAAAGCGCGGAGCCCCGATTTTGGGCATGACGTACATCAACCGCGAAGGCGTGAAGTCTGAAAGGGACATTCAGATTTGCGTCAATCGTGGATTCTCGAAGCCCCCGCATTATATGAACGCGCTTTCCAAATGCCTTGTCGAACGCAAAGGAAGCATTTTCGTTCGCGCCATTGACCGCAACCGTTCCAAGGAATTGCGCCGCCTGAATCCCGAAATGACGCTGGAAGAAGCCGACCGTCAATCCTTCCGCGACTTCCGTCTCGACCGTATCATCGCCCTTCGATACGGGAAAAAGCAACTGTAAGCCCGCAAACCTCCCCCGCCCGAAAGGGCGGGCTTTTTATTTCTTTTAGTATTTGACATTTCTTGTAACTATGCCGCGCCTTCCATAGTTATCGCGTAAGTCAAGAAGTATTCTGCGTTTTTAGAAGGAAAAGATTTTTTCATTTTGTTCTTCCCATAGAGCGGGCATTCTGCTATAACAAGGGCAACCAACCGAAAGGAAATCATGAACCGCCTCCCGTATCTGCCCGCCTATTCCACCCGTGAAGCCCGCAAGGCTTTTGTCGAGCGCGAATTTCTTTTGAACCCCTCCACCAAGATTACGGCAATTAAAATCCTCCGCGCCATGACGGGCGCGGGACTGAAAGAGGCGAAAGACATGGTGGAGGAAACCCTTTTCCGTGAAGGGCGCGGACTGAATTTTGATTTTGTGAAAACCCCTGAAAACATGGTGAAAATCGCCGCCTTTTTCGATTACAATGAAGGGGATACGACGGAAGGGTTGTTCCGCGCCCTTTCCGTCCTGAAAAGCGACTGGAAAATCCTTGGCTTTTCGTCGTACAAGCAAGCGGTTGAAACCATTTCCCGCAACTTCTAACCCTTCACCCCGCCCCGAAACGGGCGGGGCTTTTCTTTACTTTTTGTGCTTGACATTCTCTATAACTATGCCCCACCATTAAAGCTTTAAGTTTTTTGCATTTTGTATTTGCCAATCCGCCGCCGATAGTCCATAATCGGGCAACCCCATAAGGAATCCCATGCATCCCATTGAATCCGATTTGCGAAACTTCACTGGTTCCGAACAATGGCACCGCTGGTCCGTGCTGTTCCGCAACTGTCTTTTGACGGATGGCGCAAAGTACCTTTGCGAAAAAGCGGGCGCGTATTGGTTCGCGGACATTATCGCATCCATCCTTCCCCAGATCAAAAAAGCGGGCGACTTCGCGACTTGCAAAATCACGAAGAACAAAACGGGGAGCGGGGCGGTTTTCACCGCTGACGATGGCAACGGGAACGTGTTTTACCGTCAGAAAATTGACTTGACGGATGCGCCTTTCAACTTCCGCGTGTTCGCCTCATGGGATGGTCAAAATTTGGTTATCATGCTACCCTCCGAAAACTAAAGGAATGCCCGCCCATGCGGCGGGTTTTCTCTTTTCTTATACGACAAGGCATAGTTATCGAACAAGTCAACAACTTTCGTCTTTTATTTTGCCGCCCATAGTTATAGCCAATAGTCAAGCCAAAAATGCACGATTGAACAACTAAACTTTTTTCAATTCAATGCTTGCAATCCGTTACGCGTTGCTGTATATTGAGCGCAACCCCATAAGGAGCCCCGAATGTTCAACGTCTATGCAACCCAAGCGATGAATGGCGAAGGATTCACGATGCGCGAACCCACGCCGATTTTTCTGGAAACCGTGGTTTCCGCGAATGAGGCGACTCTTGACGAGTTCCGCGCCCTTGGTTATACGGGCGTGTTCGCCGTCCCCATGGAAAAGCCCGACCTTTCCGAAAAGGAAATTGAAGGGTGGAAACCTCCCCAGCCCGCGCCCGCTATTGAATGGCCGTCTGGATTCGAGAATCCCGAAGAATGGGAAAAGACCGTCGCGGAACAATCCCAGCGCGAAGCGGAGGAGAAAAAGCGCGAAGAGGAAACGGACGAAGAACGCGAAGCGCGGGAAGCCCTTGCCGCGATGGAAATTGCCGAATCCGTGGAAGAATCCAAGGATGAAGAAACCGAAGAAGGAAAGGAAACCGAACCCGAATGAGTGAAAACCAAATTCTGCGACAAATGACGCGGGATTCCATGCCCGCCCGCCGTAAGGCGAAACCCAAGCGCAAGAAGTGACAACCAGGGAAGGGGACCGCCACCCTTCCCGCTTTTTATTTTAAGCGCGAGGATTGGTGCAAAGTTATGGCCAAAACTCAAGCGCCAAATGCGATTTTTAATAAGAAAAGATTTTTTCATTTTGTGTTCGACTATAGCGCGGGATAAGCGTATAATGAGCGGCGAACCCAAACATGGAGGCTACTATGGATGATTTTCTCACTCTTCTCGGATTCGACCACAAGCCCGTTGGACGCTTGCGCGTTCTGGAAAGCAAGCGGCGGGGCGTGTCCCTTGTCGTTTCCGACGTGGCGCGGAATGAGCGTCTGATTTCCTACTATGATCCGCACAAGCGGGAAAACCACGTTCTTCCCGAACGGGAGGCGCGGAAAAAGATTCTGCGCCTTGTGTCCCGCATGAGGGGGATTCGCCCGCCCGCATGAGCGGGCTTTTCTTTTTAACGGACGAGCGATACATAGTTATAATGAATGTCAAGCCCTAAATGAAAAAATCTAGTAAGAAAAACTTTTCTTCATTATTTTCTCGACTAGCGCGGGGGAAGTATGATAGAAAAAGGCAACCCCGAAAAAGGAGCCTTATGATTCGCACACTTGAAAGCTGGTGGTCCGCGTTTGACGGTATAAACTTCGCCCTTGGCGGAAACAAGCCTGACGTGGAAACGGCAAAGAAAATTGTCCGTTCCATTCTGGACAAGGGAAACACAAGCGGGAACCGCGTTTATCGTATCGCCCGCGATGACCATACGATTTTGGACATTGTGGATTGCGAGGAAAGCGTTGTCAACTTCTTTGCCCGACTCCCCAAAGTTTTTGAAGGGGAAACCCTTGGCGAATTCCAATGGGACAAAAAACAAACCGCGCCGAGCGGGCGGGAAAACTATGGGGTTTTGTACTCCACAAGCGGAAAGCGGCTTTTCTACGCCGTTCCTCATTCCGTGTCCCGCTACTGAATCCAAGACCCGCGCCATAATCGGCGCGGGTTTTCTTTTTTGTACTAGCGCCGTGCATAGTTATGTCATAAGTCAAGAAATTGTTTTGATTATTTTGCGAAGCTCTAAAATCATAATTATGTCCAAAGTCAAGAATAAAATGAAAGAAAGTGTGGAGTGAATGATGAAAGAATTTTTCACTTTTTACTCGCCAAGCGTGGGGCGTTCTGCTAGTATGACGGAAGCAAAGGGCAGACTGGCAAAGCCCAAGGGGATAATAGCTTACCCCTAGAACGCCAAACAACCCGCGCTTGTCGGCGCAATCAAATCCGATTAGGAGAAAGGTTAAAATGCTGAGAACGTGACCGCGTTTTTTCGCTAGTGTTCCCACGTCACTAGGAAATAGCGGGAGAAAACGAAAGGGGCGGCGGGGATAAGCTCCCGCCGCGATGTTTACAACAAAAAAAAAGGGAAAGGCGGGGCGGGGAATGCAAACCCGCTCCGCTGATTTTTGCCGTAAGGCGGAGGATGGTTCATAGTTATATCCAAAGTCAAGATATTCTTTTGAATATTTTTTCTCCGACCACAATTCAAAGTTATACCTAAAGTCAAGCTCTTTTTTCATATAACACAACGCCAAAACTTTTCTTAAAAGAGTGCTTGCCTTATGTAGGGAATTCGTGCATAATGACGGCACGGAAAGCGAATGGTTCGCCGCCCGTAAAACAGGAAAAGGAAAACCTCCCATGACCGTTACCCGCATTACCATTCTCGGCAAAGCTCGCAATTGTTCCAAGGTCGCCCACTGGGAAGCAACCCTTTCCGCCCTCAAAAAGGTGAAGGGCGGATTCGTGGAATGCGAACATCACGAGCGGCAAAACCTCTACAATGCGGCTCGCAAGCTGGGAATCCGCATTCAGACCGTGACGGGATACGACGCAATTTTCCGCCCCGTGATTCGCGCCGTCATTCTCCGCGACCGCTGAACCCCGCCGCCCGCCCCGTAAAACGGGCGGGTTTTTCTTTTTTTAGGGATAGACTGGACGGCATAGTTATGCGTAAAGTCAAGACATATTTTCGGTATTTATTGAACGATTTTTTCTTAAAAGAATGCTTGCCTTATACTATAAAGTCAGGCATAATGTCCGCACGGGAAGCGAATGGTTCGCGGAACGCAAAAAAAGGAAATCCCCCCATGCACGTTCACAAGGTTGAAATGTTCGTTTCTGCTCGTTCGGATGCCAAGTGGAAAGTCAAGCTTCTTTGTCTGTGCAATTGCACGGACGGCGACCATTCCTTTTTCTATTGTACGCATCGCGAACGCGCCGCCGTTTACACCGCCGCCTCTTATCTGGAAATCAAGATTCGCACCACCACCGAGGGGGAGCTTGTCAAGGTCACGATGGCCTGACAACCGCCGCCCGCTCCGAAAGGGGCGGGTTTTTCTTTGGTTTATTTTTTGTTTTTTTATTGACTTCGGATATAACTATGTCTCTTGCGCCCGATAAAAAAAGATTAAAGAATGTACTCGACAAATCGCGATGAATTGTGCTAGTCTATGGCAACCCACCAAAGGAGTCTTATGAGCCTCAGCGTTTGCTATGATTCTACTTTCTATTGCGCGTCTAAACTTTTGACTTGGGGAAAGGATTATCTTGCCAAGGTTCCCACGGAAGCCACGCATCTTTTGAGCGCGTCCACAAGCGGGGCGGTAGTCGCCACCCTGATTTTGGCCGCTGCGGCGGAAGCGGGGCGGGAATTGCTCCATTGCCATATTCACCCGAAAGACCGCCGTTCCCATCGCAACGGGACAAAGGCGCTTTCGGGCAAAGCGCCATTCATGAGGGAAAGTCTTTGCGTTTTTGTGGACGATTTTATTGATTCGGGCGCAACCATGCGCGAATCTATCGCACAACTTTCGGAGAAATTAAAGGAATATGAAGGAGAGCTAAAGATTTTGTGCGCGGTCATGGGAATGAGATATTACATGGACGAAAACCCCTTTCCTTTCCCGATACACTACGCGAATGGCGAAAAAACCCTTGAACCAGATTCCAAGGAGAAAGAATGAGCCTACGGGCTCTTTTTTGTTTATTTTATATTGACAAAATCAATAACTATGCCGCGAACCATATAAGAAACGATTGTTGAAAATTGTGCTTGCCATAATAAGGGAAAGAGAGTAGGGTAAAGGTCAACCCCAAACAAGGAGTCCCGCCCATGACCCCCACCTTCATTGCCCTTCTGAAATCCCGTGGATTCGAGCCTCTCGATAGTGGCATTTCCTACACGCGCACGACCCCGCGTATTCGCCGCTCTGGCATCGTGTGGAACACGCCCGAAGGGGAAACCGTGGTCGGGCTGGACATTCAGGGACGGGATTTTCACACGATCAAGGGAACGGAAAAGGAAATCGGCAAGATCATCCGCCGCTTGTTTCATCCTCCGAAGGGATGATTTTTTGTTTTTTATTGTTGACAAATGGGATAACTTTGCCCGCTGATGATGCGAGAAAAATAGTTGAAGAATTATCTTGAATCTCTCCAAAGTTTTGATAGTGTGAAGGCCAACCCCAAGAAGGAGCCTTATGTTCAAGCTCAAGTTCGAAACTGACAACGGCGCGTTCGATAATGCGCCCCGCGAAGAAGTCGCCCGCATTCTGGAAGAAATCACCGCCAAGGTGCGGGCGGGAACGTACAGCGGCAAAATCATGGATGGCAACGGAAATACCGTGGGGGAATGGTCATGGTCCTGAAATACGCAATTCCCCTTGCCCTTGTGGTCGCTGGCTTTGTCTGGCTTGGCAAAGTCTTTGCGGGGGCTTTCGTTATCATCTTCCGATAGAGGAACGAGCGCGGGAAACCGCGCTTTTGTTTTGTCGAGTTAGATAGGACATAGTTATGGATAATGCCAAGCTTAAAATGCTCAACTCTGCACAAATTCTTTTCTTAAAAAAACACTAGACAAATTGCGGGCGTTTGTGGTAAAGTAAGGGCCAACCCCATAAAGGAGCCCTCATGAAACCCAAGCGCGAAACCCTGAAAGAGGCGGGATACGTCACCGCCGAAAAGATTGGCCGCAAGACCTATCTTTTGACGGATACCGATGGAAAAAAGGAAATTTGGATTGCAAACAAGGGCCATGCGGGCTATGCTATCCGATACAGGGGGACGGATTTGGAATTCGTCTCTTCCAACGTCGAAAGGTTCAAATCATGAATTACGAGCAATTCGCCGCCGAATATCGTCGCCTTTTCGCCCTCATGGTGAAGGGCGTTTCCGTCGCGCAAGCGATGGCCGATTTGTCTGAATCCGTTCCCGCTGAATGGGTTGAGCGGGTGGAGAACGAGGGGTAAAACCCTCTTTCTTTTTTTTGCATTGTCGGATAAGGCATAGTTATATCTAAAGTCAAGACTTATTTTCGAATTTTTATAGGAAAAGATTATCTCATTATCTTGTGGACTATAAGAGGGGAAGTGTGATAGGGTGAAATTCAACCCCAAACTTGGAGTCTCGCATGAAAGCCCTCGGCCCGTACTCTCTCGGCGCAAGTAAGATCGGTTTTTGCCATGAAGTCCCGCCCATGCCGAAAGACTGGCAGAAGGGATTTAAAGATGAATTAAAGGATGGCGAAATCCCATTTTTGCGCCTTGGTCAATGGTTTTTGCATTGCAAGGGCGAAATGGTGTATTCTTTCAAGCATGACGTGTTTTACACGTTGGCGGATTACAACCGCTTTTTTGTAGTATGAAAAGCGCGGGGCAACCCGCGTTTTTCTTGTTTCTTATCTGGCAGGGCATAGTTATGTCTAAAGTCAATAACTTTTTCGCCAAATCGTCATTTTTCTTTTTTCTCGAAAACTTCACTTTTATGTTGACCGCTCAGGGGAAAAGTGTATGTAAGGGGTAGGAGAAACCCCCATGTTCAGCACCCCTGAAGGATGTTTTGCGATTGTTGTGTTTTGTGGTTGCGGAATCATTGTGATCTGTGGCATACTCGTTCTCGGATGAACTACCGCCGCCATATCCTATCCCTCGCCCGCCGCATGGGTGTTAAGGTAAGGGAAAATCCCCGTCTTAAAGAAGGGGAAGCCTGGTCTTATGCGGAAACCCGCACGATTGAAATTCCTCCCCTTAATACTTACAAAGGATACATTTTCGCGTGTCATGAATTAGGGCACCTAATGGGGAAAGACCCTCGAAACATTTTTGATTCTGAAATTCGCGCATGGCGGATTGCCCGCAAAATCGCCCGTTTTTGGACGGCAGAAGCAAATAGCATACGGGCGGAAGGATTGAAGACCTATCTTTCCTTCTATAAAGGCGACAAGCGAATCAGGATTTCCCGCGATGCGGCGAAGTATTTGAAAGCGGTTTTGCAAGCCTAAAGTGGGGCAAAAATTGTAATCACTTTTTGATTGATATTTGCCATAACTATGTATGCGGGGCGGAAGGGGCTGAACGATTTTTTCATTTTATGCTGTACACGGTGAAGGGGTTTGTGGTAAGGTGAGGGCCAACCCCAATCCTGGAGCCCACCATGATGATCGACGAAGCACGCCGCCTTGTTCTCCCCCATTTGAACGGCACCCTCAAGGCGGGTGACCCCCCGCAACGCGCTCATTCCCCACAACCGCCTTTCGAGGAGGATGCGGAAAATGATGGCCGCGTGTGAGCCGCGCCCCCCGCGTTTCTGCCCGCGCTCCATAGAGGGGGCGCAGCAACAAATGGGGATTCGGTATGTCGAATGGTAGACAAGGCCCGCCAAGCGCGGGCTTTTTTGTGCCCTAAAATCCAGGGCTTTTCATAGTTACGCCAAATGTCAAGATATATTTTGGTTTAATTTTTGTTTAATTTGGGGCTTGACAAGTCGGCGCGGGTTTGGTAGAATTATATTCTTTATCTTAATCTACGGCATAGGTTATGAAGGAAGGGAATTTGCGCGCATAGTTATAGAATAAAGCAAGCACAATTTTACTTTTTTTAAGAACGGCCAATCCTGGCATGGAAGTTGCGCGGAAAGGCCCATGAAAAATAGTGGAAGAATTCGCGTGACAATGGAAGAGGGAAAGAGTATTGTTTGGGCGCTGGCCAACCCCTAACGGAGTTTTTCCCATGGATGTCAAAACTTATCTTTCTTCACTTTCACCCGTGGAAGCTAAACAAGCTGCGGCGGAATTGGCTGGATTGAAAGGGCAACGTGCGAAACAAAACAGGGAATTGAAATTCAGGGCATGGAAGTGCGAGAATGCACCCGCTTTCACCCCTGCCCCGCCCATGCCGTCTGACTGGCAAAACGGTTTCCCCGCCCCCTACCGCTTGCAAACGGGGGAAATTCCCTTTCTCCACTATGGCAAGTGGTATCTGTATGTTTGGGATGCAGACAAAGGGGACAATGCCCTGTATGGATTCAGCGAAGATCGTTTCTGGCCATACACGGAAGGAAGGAGGGAAATAGGCATTGACTAGGGGCAAACGCCCCGTTTTTTATTTGTCATTGAAATAGTATACGCGCAAATAATAAGCGTGTGCGCGTGTACATAGTTATTGTGAATGTCAAGCTTATATTGTATTTATATTGACGTATTTATTGTCTTGACATAGGGCATAACATTGTAACCATTAGACCTGGGAGGTGGCGAAAGATTTTTTCATTTTGTATTGGACTATTTGACCCCGTTTGTGATATAGTGGGGGCAGACGAAGGAACAACCCCCTAACGGAGCCCGCCCCATGAAGTCTGTTTGCCTTAATTCCGAGTTGCTTGGTTTGTTTTTAGAGAATGCCGACCGTAAAGACTTGCGGCGGAATGGTTTGACGTTCAAACATATTGGCCATGAAACGGTGGGCTCTTCCGCTCGTTTTGTACAGCTTTTTCCCCGTAAAGGCGAAACGATTGATGCGGCGGAATTCGTTTCCCGTTTGAAAGCTGCCCTACCTTATAGCGCAAAACGGTTGACGGTTGGACGGTTCAACCTTGCCATTGTGCAAGGCAATATCGTTTCCGCCTATGCGGCGGGGGGGAACGATAAGGTGGCGGGCTATGGTTCGCGTTTGTCAGATGTAAATGCGCGCAATTCCTGCCGCCGTTTGTCGCCCCATGGTCAGGAAGGGTGGGGAGAATAAGCAAATCCCATGCCAAAGCCCCCGCGAGGGGGCTTTTTTTGTGCCCTAATTTTGTAATGCGAAACGTGAAATTGAGACTTGACAACCCCCAGGCCCACCCCATTTTTGAAAAACTGACCTCGGCATCTGAATTGATTTCGGCAGGGGGGTGCTAAACACTATGGGTTATCGACCCCCACCCAATTCACTTCCCCCGCCATTTACTTCCTCCCCTATTTACTTACCTATGTATATTATCCTATCCCTAAAATGGAAAAAACCGACCCCATTCCCCGCAAACGCTTTCGGCTAGGGTCAAAAAATAGCGGGGCCTATTTCAAAAATTAGAATTTCTCTTCTACGGCAGCGAAAGCGTACAAAATTGGAGCCGCCATAAGAGCGGCATTAGTAAGATGGTTATACACCATATCCATATCAGCACCATTAGAATAATCAATACCAGCCACAGTAAGCAAATGCCCCAAGCCTCCCGATAAAATCACCAATATATAAACAAAGAGTTTCATTATACTATTTTAATAGTGATTTCTAAAGTCTTATCTTTAAGAGGGGTTGCTCGTTCATCAATTATTAATTTATTAATTATTTGTTCTTCTATAACCGCTTGCATAAGCCTGTCCATTGCTTTATTTAAAACTAACTCTCTACTTATGTGTCGCGTATCTACCGAACAGATATAATCTCCAACGGAAAATTTAATTTTGTCTTTATTTATATCAGAATTCGGCGCCATTAAATCGTTAATCTTTTTTGTGATTTGCATATTTTTATATTAGAATATTTTTATTTGAAAGTCAAACCTTTTCTTCGACTTTCTTGACTAAAATAGAAAAGCCACCCAATTAAGGATGGCCGTTTCTTAATTTAGTTTGTTTTAGCTTATCTTTGGAATAGATTCAATCCTTTCCACAATGAACTTTAAGATTTCGCTTCTCATTATATCTTCCTTGCCGAATTCGAAGGAATAGATGCCGCGCTCTTCACACTCCTCGCTTGAGAAAGCACCGATGAAGTCTGGGAAGCCGCTTCTTCCGCCGATATCAGACTGATATGTGTCGCCAATTACAAAAAGTTTAGTTCCCTTACCGATACGAGTCATAACCGTAGTTAGTTCCTTATGGCAGAAGTTTTGGCCTTCATCTACAATCGCAACCTTGTTTCTCCACGATGAACCTCTAAGGAAGTTAACGGGCATTGCTATTAGTTTTTCGGCGGAAGTCAACGCTTTAGTAGATTCTGGATTCAAAAGTTCTTCACATTTGTCCAAAAGGGGCATCATAAAAGGATGCAATTTATCGCTCTCATCTCCAGGAAGATATCCTAGTGATCTACTAGCGCTCTCAATTACGGTTCTAATGTAGATTATTTGATCCGCGCTATTTCTACCTAACAAACACAGTGCCGCATATACGGCCAAAATTGTTTTGCTTGTTCCAGCGGGACCATTAAGGAATACAACCTTGGTCTGTTCATCCATCATTACCTTAAGTATTTCTACTTGCTTTGGAGTAAAGTTCCAGTCTCTTTGCCTAAAACTTACCTTGGGAGGTGCGTTAGTTGTTACGGTTTCCTTTTCCTTACCTGCGGCGGATTTGGATTTTTTTGCCATGATGGGTTCAACCTATATTACACTTGGACAATGATTTGTTCCTAAATAATTTTCTTTTTCCAGCAGCCGCGACACATTGCCTCATACCTAACGTCTCCAGTCGTGTCGCCAATTAATACTTGCGGGCCTTCAATTTTTACCGCTCCGTTTATGAGCCTAGCATTTATAGTGGCCTTTCTTCCACAACTACAATTAGTTTTTATCTCTTCAATCTTATCAGCCAACTCTAGAAGTCTTTTACTTCCTTCAAATAGTTCGCCGCGAAAGTCCGTTTTAAGGCCGTAGCACATTACGGTAAAGCTACGCTTGTCCAC
>JACCDR010728681.1_pt1 | contig 29214 bp, 48 predicted proteins | sample 7446431 | NCBI WGS metagenome assembly JACCDR01 (sample SAMN15323443, study PRJNA562643) | freshwater metagenome | isolation source: river surface water | place: USA:Blue River Watershed | collected 2017-08-17
CACTACGACTCAATGAGCTACCAGCGCATGTTCCTTCAGGAGCCCACGCGCTTTCTTCTGAAGACGAACGATGAGTTCTTCGGCGAAGACTTTCTCTTCGACAAACTCTACTTCGCACCTCAGGCCGGGACGACGAGTGGCGATCGTGCGAGGCTGACTGCGATTCTCGGAAGGCAGCTTCTCGATCACGAGCTCTACACCGGCATTCTCCCCATCTTCGAGAAAATGGGAGAGTTCAACATCTTCGCGGCGCGCAGCGGGACTGCGAAGGGGCCGCTTGCGAAGGTGGGTCTTGCGCAACGCAGTGCGAACTTCCTCTACTTCAAGCATCGCTTCGCTGCGCGGAGGATGATGGTTACGGGACGTTTTAACCCGTACATCGCCGTCGGTTTTCCTGGACTCGTCTTGGACAAGTACGTCGACCTGGCGACCATCGAGCTCTACAACGAACAACGCCGGCAAGCCAATCTCCCGCCGGCGAAGATCGGTGAACTCCTTGGTACCAACTTCCTCGCCAACTTTACACAGGTCGTTCACACAGCGAGCCAGTCCGATGCCGGCGGTCGAACAGAGATCACGTGCACGTTCGCACGCCAGCCCGATGAGAGCGTCGAATTTCTTGGTTCCATCCCAGAGAACGCGAAGGTCCAGAAGAAGGGTGGTACTGCATCTCGAGCAACGGATGTTGCTGCTGTCTCGGCCCCACGCGTATTTGGTTTTGGGCCGAATTTGGGCCGCATCACGTCTGTGCAGGATGTGACTCCGTCCTATGTCGGCACGGACGGTGAAGGTCGTAAGCTCCCTCTATTCGACGTTGGAGCGAAGACCGGGGGCCGTAATGCGCCGGCAACCCTCGTCCCCATCGGGCAAGAAATAACTAGCCAAGAGCTCGGCTCCGACGCAGTTCAACAGGTCACAGGTGACCCGACACGGCCCGTTACCTTTCGTGCTTTCCGCGTCACAGAAGACGTGCCCCGCTACAAGAAGGAGGACGTTCTCCTTCCTGCCGAGGAGTACATCAGGCCGGGCTGGTACGGGGATTGTTGGAGCCCAGTGAAGATCGGTGAGGTCTACAACACCTTCTTCAATATCGGCAGTATCACCGACGCCTCGACCTTCGCCGGTCCTGGTGGATCAGCTCTCGGTCAATCGCCGGAGGCAGAGAGCGACGCCGCCACAGAACGTAGTAATGCTGGAAGTGCCGACGACCCTCGTGCAAGCGCCGTCGGTGCACTGACGTTGGAAGAAGGCTCTAGCATCCAAGAAGCCGTGGAGTTCCTTCAGATCTCCTACAGCTTCATCAAGCAGAGCGGATTCGACATCCACGAGTTTATCCGGTCATACACTTGGCGTCCCATCGCGACCATGATCGACATGTTCGGGACAAGCGACCTTCAGTTCTCTTCGAACGGGGAGGTTGCGACGGCTGGGGTTGAAGGCTTCCACAGCCGTGCCTTCGGGCCATACGACAACCTCTTCGGCTTGGTCGGACCGGAGATCGAAGACATCCTCGGAATCAAGCGGGACAGTGCGCCGGCGCAGCGTGCGGACAAGCGCAAGGCCAAGCTCGAGGCCGTTCTGCAATACTCCTCCGTCCTGCGCTTCTCCAGAGCCGTTCTGGGGTAGTACGATGGTGCCGTGTTCGACGCGACGCTTCTGGCAGCTCTTCGGGGAGAATTCGCCAAGCTCGCTGCGTCCAAAGGACGGATGACGATCCCTCAGTCTCGATCGGGACGGCGGTCGATGACCGTCGACACGATGCTGAAGAAAGACCGTGAGGGCACGCTCTTCAAGAAGGAAGGCCTCACGTCGATCCACAACCCGGAAGGTGTGCCGTGATGTGGAAAGCACTCGCCGATGAGTTCCAAAAGCTCGCAGCTGTATCAGCTGATCAGGCCAACAGCGCCCTTACCCGTCTGAAGAAGCTCGAGGAGTCGAAACCGACTGGTGGGGAGATTGCTCGCGGCGCCGTTGCAGGCGCATCTCTTGGCGCTCTGGGCAACGTCATGGGGAGCACCATTGCCGGGACCCGCGCGCCTCTGCGGGCTTTGGCTGCCGGCGGTCCGACCCTAGGCCGGCAAGTTGCGGGCTCCCTCGCTCCTGGCGTTCTCATTGGCGCAGCCCTGCCAATTCTTCGCCGGAAGATGGATGAAGGCGCTGAGGTGGAAACGTTGAAGAACCATCTCGGCATGAGTCAGAAGGGTCCTGTTCGAAGCCGGGTCAAGCAGACCCTCGGAGTTGGGTGATGATCAGCTACAAGGCCCTCGCTGATGAGTTCCAAAAGCTCGCCTTTGCCGGCGCGGCTCTTGCCAAGGCCGTTGGCCCGGCTAGCCGCCGTGTAGGCGACTTCTTGACCAAGCATGATCACGCTTTGGACGTTGCCGGTCTCGGTGTCCTAGCGGCGCCTGCGGCCGCAGACCTCGTCCATGCACGGCGCCACCCTGGGACCTCGAGCAAGCGCGAAATCTTTCACAGCGGGGCCGAACTCGCGGGTCTCGGAATCCTTGCAGCACCTGGTGTGGCCCATCTCCTGAGGAAGTGACATGTCCTGCGAAGACGCTCCCAAACCTACGAAATCTGAAGTTTTTGCGAAGGCACTTCAGGCCAAGAAGGGGGAGAAGGTCGCGGCGCTCTCGCCTGCTGCCCTGACCCACCTGACTCGTGCCGGTCTCGGCGCAGGTATCGGTGCAGCGGCGGGGGGAGCCAGCGCCGGGCCTGAAAACAGGGCATCGGGGGCTTTGAAAGGCGCGCTTGTCGGCGGCGCCCTTGGTGGAGGGGGGAGCGTCCTTGCTGGTCGTGCTGCGGCTGCCAAAGCCGCCATCCCCAAGTCTCCGAGGCCTGGCTTTTCGGCGCCAGCGCCCCTCTCCGGACCAATTCCGAAGGCGCCGACGATGGTGCCAGGCCCGACCATCCACGCACCCGTTTCCGGCGTTCGTCCCAGCGCCGCCCCAACAGCTGCTCCGCAGGCCACAAACGGCCCGGCCGTAGCGCCAACGGTCGCACCAACCAAGCCCTCTCCAGGTCAAGTCGCACCAACAGCCAAGGGCACTGCTGCCCCCAAGGATCCCAACGCAACGCCCGTTTTCGACCACCCACCGGTTCAGGCACCTGCCGCGCCGATGCGTGTTCCCAACTCCGGGGCGAGCGCGAAGAGTTCGATGCCGAGGGCGTCCGCTGATCCTACATTCAACTCGGTCGTGAACAACGACATGGCCTATCAGGGCCTGCCGCAGGACACTCGGTCGCTGATCGAGAACAATGCCTGGCGGTCAAAGAACAACATGACGCCACGGGCGATGATGCAGATGGCGTACCAGAGTCGCAACCAAGGTGAAGCGCTCCCGGACGCGATCCGTCGGCTTGTGCCCTCGCTCCCGAAAGTCGCGGCGGCGAAGATCGCGAACTTTGCCACGAGCGAATTCAGTGGTGAGCTCGGCCCTGGTGGTGGGTTGCCTGTTGGCGCTCTTCCCCCGTTCCGAGTCGAACCCTTCAAGAGGCCGAAAGAGAAGACGGCTGAGTTCTTCATGGCGGCTGAGATGGCTAAGTTGTGCGGAGTTCCTCTATCACCAGCAGCCCGTCTTTCGGTGTCCAAACGTGTTGGCGCTCCCAAGGTAACGGCGCCTTCAGGACCAAGCATCGCCGACATCTCGAAGCCGACTGGCTTCGGCATGAAATTGCCTGGAGCAACAAAGTCGATGTGACGGGATAAGGGTGGGGAGGAACATGCCCTGCCCTGTTACTTACCCGCTCCTGAGTTCGAAGCGCGTACAAAACATCTTCAAGCACTCGGATGAAGATGATGGTTACGCAGAGCTCCTTGAGCTCGCGAAGATCACTCCCTCAATCGATACTCAGCGTCTTCGAGCTCATCTCTCTATCGAGTTCATGACGTCGCGTGCTTCTTTTTTCAACGGGTACGCATTCAGGATCTTTCCGTATCCGATGGTTGCGGAGGCAAAAGATCTTCTCCAAAAAGTCGTTCACGACTCAGTACCTTTGTCAGTCGAGGGTTTGCAACAACTCGAGGCGGACATAGAGGAGATATGTGAAGGCGCTCAGGCCGCAAGTGCCTACCGTTCTTTTGAGGAAGCAAATTCCGAAGCAAAGAAGTCCCTACGGCGCACAGACAACTACCATAATGAAGCGCTCATCATCCGTTTTCGCTACATCACAGTTGTTTCGGCAACGTTACGTTTGAGTCTGTTGAGACATCGACCCGTCATGCGTCGAGCCGGCTTCGCGTTGCTGCGCTATTGCCTCGAAGCTGGGTACACCCACGAGGTAAAACGGCTTCTCGAATACCTACTGAGGAAAGTGTACGTGGACAGCGCCTATACGCCGAGACCTATTGGTTTCGTTCCGAAGAGGCCTCTATGACCGCGACAGAAGTAAGGTTTGTCATCATCGGCCGTGCCGAGAAGAAGGACTACGTCACGATTACGGCCGAGGTACGTTGCCAAGACCGCAGATCGATCGACGTCGCCATCAAGAGACTTGGATCGAATCCGTACCGCCTTGACGACCTCGACGCTGCTGCATTCGAGATCCTTCAGTCTGACTTGAGCGCCTGCCAACACCGTGCCGATCAACAGAAGATGGAGCTCGACTTCGCACGCGCTGAAACTCAGCAGCTACGTACCCGTCTTCACGAGCTCGAGAAAGAACTGCGAGATACCCGTCAACAGAAACTCCCTTTTGGGTGACGTGGACGGTATCCTGGTGCCATGTTGGACGAGCACGAGAAGCGGTTTTACGACGCCATGGAAAAGAGCGCGGAGGCAGTCCCGAACAACGCCGACGCGCCCCTTCACGAACCGGTCGAGATGGATGTTGGAGAACGTTCGATGTCATCGAGCATCGACGAGACCATCGGGCATCGCTCTGGGAACGAGACCATGCCGCTCTCCGGCGCCGTTGCTTCGCTCATCTTCCAGGGTCGGGACGCACTCCTGAACCGACTGTTCGAGGACAAGAAGAAGGGTGACAGCGCCATCCAGGCTGAGATGTCACAGCGGCTCGACCACGTCTCCTCGGGTCAGTTCGAGACGTCGTCACCGCAACTGGCGGAAAAGAGCAAGCTCAAGATTGCGGAAGTACCGCTGACGTTGCGCGAGCGAGTGCGTCTGAAAACCGGTCTGTATTGACGGGATAAGGACGGTGATGAGCAAGACACCGATCGACACTGCCTTGGTGGCCGGCGAGAAGCTTGCCGCCATCCAAGCGCGTCACGACTACAAGCTGTGGAACGCGTGGAAAGAAGACCCGACGCCGGAGACGATGCGGCCCTTGATGGCGCACTTCGAGCCGGTCTTCCAGAGCAAGCTCCGAACGTGGAAAGCACCGAACACGAACGCTGCAGCCTTTCATGCTGAGTTGAAGATTCAGGCCATCAAAGCAATTCAGGATTATGACCCGAATCACGGCGCGGCTCTTCGCACGCATCTCGAGAACCGTCTCAAGAAGGCGATGCGATACAACACGCAGCAGCAAAACGCGATGCGCTTGTCCGAAGACAGCGCCGGCTTCATTGGACGAATCGACACCGTCTCGACGGATCTGCAGGAGGACCTGGGGCGTGAACCGACTTTCGGGGAGATCGCGACCACGCTCAACGAGCGCTTTAACCCTCGACGCCCTCTCACTGCCAAGCGCGTGGAAAGCATCCAGCAATCTCGGGTGCGAGATGTCTTGACTTCGAACCTCGAGTTCGACCCCACGTCGAACACGGTCAACCGAGACAGGGAAATCGTGACCCTGCTACGACCAACGCTCCCACAAGAGCACCAGACTATCTTCGATCATCTGTACGGCCTGAACGGCAAAAAGCGAATCAACTCAACGGGCGAGCTCGCTAGAGAGCTCGGCAAGACACCGTCTCAGATCAGCCGCATCCGTACCGCGATTCTCAAGAAGTTCGACGAGCACCGCTAAACCACACACCACCCATCGTGACCTCAAGCCGGCGAACCTCGTTCTCCGGCTTTTTCTTTTGGAGTTGCCATGTCATACGAGTTCCAAATTTCCGGTGAGCAGGCCGCGCTTTACATGAAGAGTCTCGAGAAGAAGTTCACCGCCGGTGTCGAAGAGCGCGACGCGCTCGTCAAGCAAGTCGCTGACCTACACATTTCCGACAAGCTCGTTTCGCCGTGGGCTATGTCCTTCTGCGGCGGCGCAACGGCGCTCGAGTACAACGGAGCAACAGGTGGCGAAGCGCTTCGCGTCAGCATCCACAGCCACGCTCTCAGCCAGCTCTGTTCGATGGCCATGTTCCGACGGGAACAGATCAACATCTACACGGGATTCAACGCGCCTTGGGCACGTGACCTCATCGACCACAACCTCAACGAGCTTTTTCACAGACGCACGTTTCTGGACAAGAAGAAGGAACCGGCCAGGTTCCTGCACAGGCTCGTACCGACGCGGAACGGCCTTCAGCTTCGTGGTTTCCTTTCTCGTAGCTTCGGAAGGCACTTGGCGTCGAAGCCCTTGCTTCGGGGGTTTACCGAAGCGTGCAACAACGTTGGGGCGCGTCCCATCGAGGCGAGTACCAGCGATGTCTTCTTCAGTCTGAAGTGCTTCTTGCCGATCATCTTCGAGCCCGTGCCCAACGAGTTCGTGGCGTTCGGCGTCACGTGGAGCAACAGCGACTTCGGTCGCGGCAGTCTTACGGTGGCCTTCTCCCTCATCCGCATCAACACCGGCGGCAGCATCATCCTGGGAGACTCGATGAGTCGGCGGCACATCGGTAGCATCATCAAAGATACCGATCTCGAGATCAGCGAAGATACCGCCAGAAAAGAGGTGGACGCGCAGATCTCCGCCATCAATGACTGCGTTCAGCAAGATCTCTCACACGAGTCGGTCAACCGCATGTGCGCGGCACTCGCAGAAGCTTCGGAGAAGAAAATTTCTTGGAGTAGGATCAAGGCCGAGCTTCCAGCCATCGGGAAGTCCGAGCTGACGACGCTGCAGGAGTACTTCGATAAGTCACAAGCCGGGGTCATTGACCTGCCTCCGCTCGATTTCGGCACTGCTGACTCGCCTGCAGAGCCGTCGCGGTGGTGGGTTTCGAACGCCATCTCGCTTATGGCAAAAGATGTGACCGACCCGGACAGAAAAGCGGATCTTCAGCAAGCCGCTGGTCTTGTCTTGAAGAAGTAAGCGCTTCAGGAGAGACTAAGCCGTGGGCTCTCAACTCAGTCTGTTCAACGAGAAAGACCTCACACAACTTCAACGACTGCAGCTCAAGGTGCTGCAGCGCATATCCGACCACCCCAGTCCCTACGTTGCTGGCATCGACGAAGTCGGCATGGGGGCTTGGGCTGGCCCGGTTACGGTTGCTGTTGTTGTGCTGCGGAAGGGCTGGTCGCTTGAATCCGTTAGGGATTCGAAGAAGTTCACCGGCAAGTCTGCGGAGAAGGCGCGGGAGAAGGTGTTACACGAGCACATTCTTCCTAGCTCCGTTTTTCACATGGTCCTTTCCATGGACCACCTTCAGGTAGATCGGCACGGCCTTTCTGCTGTTCGCAACGCGCTGACAGAGAGTGTTGGCGTCGCCGCGCGTATGCGCTTCCCCGATCTCCTCATCGTCCAGGACGGACTTGAGAGCACTGCAGTCAAGATCGATGGATCTCTTCAAGACGTGGAGTGCTTGCCCAAGGCCGATGCGCTTGTACCGGCCGTTGGTGCTGCGAGCATCCTTGCGAAGGTCACCAGAGACCGGTTCATGAAGGAGACCGCAACTCAGTTCCCTGGATACGACTTCGCTCAGAACAAGGGCTACCACAACGTCAAGCACAAACTCTTCCTCAAGAAGAACGGTCCATGCCCGATACACCGTATGACCTACGAACCCGTGAAGAAGATTCTCGAAGCCGTTACGGGCTTAGGTTGATAGTCTCAAGTCATGGCGACACAGGAAGAGCGAAACGCCAGACTCGATGCCCTTGCCACGGCGACAAAGGACTGGGCGAAGAAGGAACGCGAGTCTTTGAAGAAACAGGCAGCGATGGCCAAGAAGCTCTTGAAGGGGCGGACTGGCGCAGAGCGCCTCAACAACTCTTCGGTCTCTTCGGCGACGGGTCTTCTCGTTGACGAGATCGATCAATTTCTTACAGGACAGTGATGGCTGACGAATCAACGCAGAGCCTTGCCCCGACCATCGAAGACAAGCTACGTGCTGAAAACGCGGCTCTTCGGCACCAGGTTCTTGTCCTACATCGTGACGTGACCATTCGGGAATTGCGACTGCTCGAGCATCAAATCGAGAAGGCTTCCCATGTCATCGCCGATCTACGCGACGCCTTCGAGAAGAAATACGGAACCTCGGACATCGGCATGCCTTGAAGCTGTCGTTCACGCTGTTGTAGTTTGAGGCATGGCTACTGTCGTCGCTCGCCCTCTTCCTGAATCGACTGACGGTGCCACGGAGGGGGTGAGCCTCAAGATCCTCATCCTGTCATCTGACTTTGTTGGCCTGTACGACCAGCTCGAAGTTTGGATGGCACAGGATGAGGCCGGTCCGTATGAAGAGCAAACGGCGGCAACGTGGGCCGCGCCCCGTCTTCCTATCGATGCTGGTGATGCACCTGCGAGCCCCATAACAGGTCGATCTGTTTCCGTCGTCGGCAAAACTTTGACAGTGCGCTCCCTTGAGGCTCAAAGTCTCGATGCCGTTATCACTTTCACCGGGAGTGACCCACTGACGCTTTCTCAGGTTGCCGCCCAGATCACGTCTCAGGGACTGACGCGCTTGCGTTCCTATATCGACGCCACCGGCGTCCTCGTTGTCGAATCGACGCTGGCCGGTCTGCAGAGCATCATCCGCGTCGTTGACGGCGACGCCGCACCCCTTCTCGGCCTGCCCGTCGATGTGCCCTCCACGGGCCGCATCGCCCGTCCCTCTCTTCGAGAAGGTAGGGAGGAGTACGATGTTTACGTTCCATGGGCGTCGAGGAAGGCGTTCTTCAAGACGCGGATGAGGAGCCGGGACACGGGAGCTGTCTCGGCTTTCAGCCAAGCCTTTGCCGTCGTCGACCAGTCCGTCGGTGTGCGTTCGAACGGTCTTGTTCTTGGCCACCTGGACCTGGTCGGTATCGATGGAAAGCCGCTCGCCGATGTCGAAGTCACGGTGTTTGGCCGCAACCGTCTCTCTTCGAAAGAGGGGCTTGTTGTTGGTTGGGCGCCCATGCGTGGCGTTACCGACGCCAAGGGTCACGTCGAGTTCAAGCTCATCCGGGGCTTGGACGTCACCGTTTCCATCAGCGGCGCAGGCATCGTGCGGGATATTACGGTGCCGTCTGATTCCTCGATTGTGAGCTTCAGTCTCCTCAAAGATGCTGGTGCGACCGATGACACTTTCAAAGTCGCGGTGCCGTCTCTCAATTTTGCAGTGAAGAGAACGTTGTGATGACGGTGACCTTCATTTGGCCCGACCGTCGCGATCCGATGAACCCACGCTCGGCAAGTCTTTCGGTGCCTTGGGCCCCGAACAAGACCATCCAGCGGTACCTGCACGACCCCGTCCTCCGGCGCCACCGTCTCCTCAGCATTTGGTTGAGGTCCTACACGGTGGACTCTAAAGCAAGACCCATCCGCCTCACGAGCGTACCCTCGGCTGGTGAGGTCATTTCATTTCTGAAACCGGTGCAGTGATGAGCTACGAATCCGTTGACGTCTACGTGGTGGAAAACACAGCCGATCGAAAACCCGTTCCTGGGGTGACCGTGCGGGTTTTCGACGAGGAAAATCGCGTATTCTTTACGCAAGATGCCACGGATGACGCGGGCCGCGTTGGCTTCACGCTGTGGGCGCAACGGTACAAGCTTCGCTTTTTCAAGACGGGAGTTCAGGTCAAACAACCGTTGGTGATCGACGTCATCACACCTGCGTACGGCGAGCCTCAACTGCAGGAGTTCGAGGCGGAAGCCGTCGTCTTCAAGCATCCCGTCGCCGTCGATGCTCGACTCTGCAGAGCCTCCGGATTCTTTCGAGACATCAGTGGGGGGCCTCACCCCAACTTAGACATGTTCTTCATGGGGCGATTCGATCCGATTCTTCTGGAAGGTGCGGCCGTTCTGAGCGAACGTAGAAGTGTCCGCACAGATTCAGAAGGGTTTGCATGTCTCGACCTGATCCGTTGTGCTCGGTACCGCGTCACACTGGAGGGTCTCGAGGATCAGGAGAGAGAGGTCTCCGTCCCGGACCAGCCAAGTGTGAACCTGCCCGATCTCCTTTTCCCCGTGGTCGATCGGGTGACGTTCGACATCGTGCCAACGACCTTGTCGGTCGGACAGTCTCTGACCGTCACACCAACAGTCATCGGGTCGAACGATGTTCCACTCTGCGGTACGGCGATGGCCGACGTTTCCTGGTCGAGCTCGAACGACTCGGTCTTGTCCGTCGCAGTGACGGAAAAAACCCTCGTATTGCGTGGGATAGGAGTCGGGACGGCGCAGCTCAAAGTAGAGCGTCTGAACAAGAGCATCATCCGCGTACCAAACACGTCCGTTCTCGGCTTACCGCTCAACGTCAGCGTCTCTTAGTCCAGCACCAGAACCTGTGTGCTGCAATTGACGCCACGCGCGTCATCATCGAAGCAGCGGATTCTTTCTCCCCTATAAGTGCGCAACCGCCTCCTTTCCTGAAGGAGGCATTTACGCTTCTACGACTGCTGCTTGATGGTGAGTATGGCCGCCTGGTAAAGCTGGCGACAGCGAGGCCAAAGAAACGGCGTAAGGTCGAAGAGGAAGAAGAGGAAGAGACAAGACCCAGTGCTTGGGATCCTCCTTCCCATGAAGAAGTCATGGACACCTCGCGGTGTCGCGCCCTCTTCCTCGAAATTATCCGTCGTGCAATGCACGATTGGGTTCTCTACCGAAACAGCAGCAAGCTCGACGCGAAGGAAGTAGCCGAAGGTGCTTACGACTGGCTCTTCAAAGAAGAGCCTGGCTCTGTTTCTTGGGCGCAACGTCAAGCTGAGGGTCGGGTTATGACTTCGCTGGTCAACATCTGCGAGATCCTCGACCTCGACCCTGAGTTCGTTCGTGAGCAGGCGCGGAAACTCACGCCGGTGCAGATCATGACCGCAGGTCGTCCTGCTGAGCGCCGCGCCAAGGTTGTCGAAAGGCCGCACTACGCCGAGCACGGCATCTCTGATCATGTCAGCATCTCGGCTCTCGAAGAATCGACGGACAACCAGTACTCCTCGAGTTACGAAGCGCACTACGCCGTCTACACCTCCGACTGATCGGGGATAAGCCCCGCGAGGACTCATGGCTAAGAAAAAGATGAAGGCGCGGTATCAACCGCCGCGCTACGAAGGCCCTTTTACGGTCGTTGCACTGCCGTTCCCCCAACCGTCTGCAAAGCATTCCAAGAACGAGCGACGTTGGCGCGCATTCGCGATCCGCTACCAAGACACCGTCAACGTGTTCCACAAGACCCATGGAGGCATCAGTGTCCTCCGTACGGATCATGCTCTCGTCATCACGGCCCAGAGCAAGCAACCGGCACAGCCCGCTCCAGAAACTCATCCAGGCTCTACGCAGATGGCCGTCATTGACCCAACGGCGTTCATGAAGCGCATGCATCTAGAGGAGACGAGCGAGCGCATCTTTGCGAAGCTTTCGGTGTTGGGAACTGCTGGTGAGGACGTCTTCGAAAGCGTCGTTCGTTCTGAGGTCAGGAGCATGAGCGCTGAAGAGCTCAGCCAGTACCGAGAGAGCCTTCAACAAGAAGTTCAAGAGCATGCGCTGCACGGTGCAGAATGTGAGGGCCGGCGCTGGTCGCCGCGCATCCTCGCCGTGGTCGAGAAGCTTTTGGGCCAAGCCCTTTCCTGAGGACGTATGACTACGAGAGTTCTTTGCGACGTCGACGGCATCATCGCGAACTTCACCCGAGCCTATCTCGACATTGTGCGCGATCGACTCGGCCTCGAGTTCGAGGAGGCTGACGTCAAGCAGTGGGACATCGGTGACGCCATAGGCCTCAACAAGCGTCAGCGTGACATCGTTCATGGAGACTTGTTCTCGCCAGGACTCGCATCGCGTCTCAGCCTCTACCCCAGAGCGCGCTCAGGAATCACGGAGCTCGCACGAGCGACCGATCTCTGGTTCGTTACGTCGCCTCTCGAAACCAATCCTACGTGGTGCTTCGACCGTGCAGCCTGGTTCGCAGCACGCTTTGAGAATGTGTCGTCAGGCGGCAAACCGCTTCACAAGAAAATCATTCACACACCAAACAAGTCGTTCATCGACGGCGACATCTTCATTGACGACAAACTCGAAAACGTCGAAGGGTGGATAGCGAACTACCCCACGCGGCTGGCGTTTCTGTGGGACATGCCGCACAACCAAGAGGCTAAGAAAAAGGCCACTGAAGAGCGCCTTTTTCACCTCGACAAGACCGTCTTCAAGATGGACAACGGAGTTCGTATCACCAACGACTGGTCCGTTGTCCACGCCTTCGCCGGCCTCACAGATCCACACAGATGACGCGGACGCGGACGGTGACAGTAGTAGCCGTCGTGCGGAACTTCCCCTCCCAGCCCGTTGCCATCCCGTCTTCCTGAGGAACAATCGGCTCACACGACGCCGTGTCACCAGATGCCGTGTTGCTGACAGCGCAGCCGCCGCCGATGGCCATGTCGCCGGGGTCGCACATGACGTTGCCGGTCGTGCCGCCGTTGGGAGACTGCACGGTCCAGAGCTTGGTGTAGACGACCTCACTGTCGATTGCGCCAGGCTGGCCCGGTAGGCCCTGCGGTCCCTGAGCGCCGGGAACGCCGGCAGGCCCGCGCTCGCCAACGGGTCCTTGCTGGCCTTGTTGACCGGAAGGGCCCTGCGGGCCGGGAACGCCCTGTGCGCCGTGCTCGCCTTCCGGGCCCTGTGGTCCGGTTGCGCCGACGTCACCCTTCGGTCCAACCTCTCCATCACGTCCGTCCTTGCCAGCAGGACCGGCAGGGCCTTCGACGCTGTCACACGCACACGTAGCATCTTGCGCGGACGCGCCGTCGCAACCCATCAGAACCACAAGCATCGCAACAATGATCTTCTTCATGTCTTCTTCCTCCGTATATCTTATTCCGGTTTAGGAGGCCGGATTGCTATGGAAGACGGCGAAAACAAAGTGAAGGACCTCATGAAGCGCCTGCAACTACAACGCGGGGCTATGAAGGATCCGGTCATGGAGTTGGCAAATCAACTTTGCGCAGACCTATCGAACAGCCAACTCGATCCGCACCAGCTCTACTGCGCGCTCTTCTTAGCTGCACGTGCGATGGCCTCCGTAGTCGACCATGCCTTGGGTAAAGAGGTTGGTGACGAGGCGCGTGTACGAGGGCTCAACGACGCCGGGGAGTACCAGATTGGCGCTGCGCTGCGCGACTACTCCGGTCCCACACAGTTCGACGCAAAGGACGCTCAGGTCATCCCGTTCAAGAAACGTGAGCCATGAGAAAGCACAGCATCTTCGATAGGCCGTTCAACTTCATGAAGTTTCGCATGCGCATCATGCGCTTCGTTGATGTCTCAGCCGGCCCATCTGGTTGCTGGATTTGGGTCGGCAATAGACAACAAGAAAAGAACCGTCGCCTCGCTCACGGTAGGGTCAACGTGCACGGCACTAAGATGTACGCACACATCGTCGTGTATGAACTGGCGACGAAGAAGCGGCTGTCGAAGAGGCGCATCCTTCGGCACAGCTGTGACAACGCGAAGTGCTGCAACCCGAACCACATGATACCCGGAACTCAGCGTCAAAACGTTCTCGACTCTGTGCGCGCTGGACGGCATCGATCTCCACGCGTGCTTACGCCGAAAATGACGCTCGAGAAGGCGCGGATGATCCGCAGCCTCGCAGGACAACCTCACACGGCAATCGCTACGTTGATGGGCGTTAGCCGTGACACCGTAGGAAAGATCCTACGTGGAAAGGCTTGGAAAGATGGTCAACGTTCTTCACAGCTCCGAGAGCCACGAACACGGCTCGCCGTCGTTCATCGTGGAGCCAGCGCGGAATTTGTTGGGTGGGATCAGTCTGGACCCTGCATCTTCGAAGCTGTTCAACACCGTCATCAAAGCAAAGAGGATCTTCACTATCGAAGACGACGGGTATCGCCGGCGATGGAAGGGGAAGGTTCTCCTGAATCCGCCTGGAGGAATCTGCGAGTTCGAGACTGGACGATTGGTGTACAAAGCCACGTCCACGCGGAAGTCTTGCAAAGAGACTGGTTCATGCGGTTTACCACCCGGTCCCGATCACGAGCACAGCGGGACAACATCGTCTCCGAAAGCGTGGTGGCGACGGCTCGGTGAGAACTACATGGCCGGCTACACCACGTCCGCTTTCTTCGTAGGTTTCAGCCTCGAAATCTTGCAGAGCTCTCAAGTTGCCTATCCCGACGGAGAACTTGCCCCAGTCACGCCCCACCAGTTCCCACTGTGCTATCCGAAAGAGCGCATCGCATTTCTCTCGGAAAACGACGATGGCGATCTCGAAGAGGGTCGTGAGCCGACCCACGGCAACGTGCTCGTGTACCTACCCCAGTTTTGGAACAAGACCGAGCGCAGCAAGTTCTTCGAGCTCTTCGGAGACATCGGCAAATGCTCTTGGCCCGATCAGAAGGTGTCGCGATGACGAAAGAACAGATCGCTAACTGCGCTCGTCTTCTCAGGGAACTTGCTACTTCGCTCGAGACTTGGGACGAAGAGCACTGCAAAGACACGAGCAAGATCTGCATCGATCTCAACCCTACTGAAGCTACGGTAGCTAAGGTAGGTGCTCTGAGTGTGAGCATCGATCGCCACGTCACGGTCCCACACAGTGTGGGGTACATCAAAATTGGAGTAGAGGTATGAGGCGCGAAGAGTATGAAGACGTCGACCTCGGCAAGGGCCGCCTTCTTCGGGAGACGGGCCTTGCCATACTCGTTCGCCTCGAAGACAGGAAGAACGAAGAGCGCTGGATCCCGAAGTCGATGCTGAGCGATGACAGCGAGGTCTACGGCAAGGATGACGGCGTTGATGGTGGAGAGGGCCACGTCATCATCAAAGGCTGGTTCGCCGAGAGAGAAGGACTGCAGTAGCAGTAAGATGGGGTTCGTCCCCATTTTTAGCCCCGAGGTTTCATGTTCACGCAGGACGAGCTCGACGCCGCCATCGCTAAGATCATGCGGACCTCCATCCGCAGGTCGTACGGAACCCTCGGCAATCGGCAGGTCAACCTCACCTTCAACGACACCAAGGATGCCGCGGCAGGCGTCTTCATCCTTTTTCCAAACGCTGTCTTCTACGTCGCCCTTCTTGCTGCGAGGCAGCTCAGAGAGAGCATCGCAACGACGCAGACCACGCTGACGGATCTCATCGAAACTGTTCGGGCCGTCGATCGCTACGTTACGCCTGTGAAGAACGTGAGCTCGCTTGCCAATGCCAAGGTTGCGCTCGACGCCCTTTCAGAAGCTCTGCAAGCAAGATCGATCGCTTTCGGCAACGTCTCGGCTGTCCCGGCGTATCAGCGCTTTGACAAGAATACCCAGCTCTTTCTCTCCGAGAGTAGCAGCAACATCCGAAGTGGAACCGCGCTCGTACGCACCCCTTCTGAGGCGCGGGCGCGTATCGGTACCCTTCTGCGAAGCCTAGCCGCACAGCATAGCGATGTAACCACCCGCATTGGATATTTGACCGACGTCGTTGAAGACTTCTCGAAGCTCAACCTTCCGGGGCTGCTCTCTCAGTCGATCATCTCCAACGCACGGGATGTTCTTCAGGGCCGCGTCGATGAGCTCCTCGAGCTCACACCAGATCAACGCTTGGAGGTTCTGAGGGATGTCACGCTCGATGTCCTTGCCGCGCGTGCGACCGTGAAGGGATTTAGCAACCTCAACGCTCCGACCACCTTCTTGCCTATCACGGGTAGTGGCCAAGTCTTTGCTGATGCCGAACATCCGGCAACTGCCGCAACCCTTCTATCTCTACCAGGTCCATTCAACATCGTTCCGTACTTGGCTGGTGGTGGCGGTGGGGACGTTCTTGACTTCGTTGTTGATGGCGACGCGACGACGGTGTCGATGATCAATAGTTTCGTCGCGCGGTTCGATGGGACGGTTCAAGAACCGTACGACGTCGACGACCCGAACCTTCTCGGCATGGACACGAGACGCATCCGTTTCGGTGTTCGAAATTATCCTGTCGTTGGCGACACAACAGAGTTTGACGTCGTGTTTGTCTCCGACAATACGAAGAACGCCTGGGAGGTCTGCGCCGAGTTCAACAACAACGTGCCGCCCGGCGTGCCCGTCGTCGCAGAGCCATACGCCAACCCTTTGCTTTTCATGGGCAACGTTGACATTCAGATCACCGGACCCACGTCCGCCATTTTCACCTCGACCAATCCTCTGACGAGCTTTCCAACACTCGGTGTTGGGAATGGGGATCGTCTCGTTATCCGGACAGGCTCACACAGAGGCGAGATCTACGAAGTCGTGGATGCCTACGACAATATCCTGGAGTGCGACGCTATCTCCGCGATCGGAGTCGGAGACGAGCTCAACCAAACCATCGAAGTCGCCGATGGGTTCTTGGCAGTGCGTTTTCGTGTCACCAACGTCACCGACGCGCCAAGGCCCGAGTACCGCCTGCAGGCCCTTGAGAACCGTGTCAGCCTCTACTTCCCTACGCAAGATCCTATCGGGGGCAACCAGGCACAAGGCCTGTCCATCTTTGGCTTCCTTCCTCTCATGGAAGTGCGCTCTATTCCCTCTTCTGCGGCTGACGTCGTGAAGGCCTTCAAGCTCTCTGCGGCGACGGCGCTGGGCGGCCGAGCTCGGATTGACGCCGAGACCGTCTTCGACCCCAGCCTCTACATCGGCCAAGGTAGGACAGACCCAGATAACGTGACTCGGGTAGTCGTCTCCAAGTTCCAGGACACGGGAGCAGCGACGGCTGGTTTGACTCCAACGTTCACAGTCGCTGGCGCTGCAGCAGCCGGTGTTGAGGTCGGGGATACCGTCATCGTGCGTTCCCACCTCGACCCGAGCCAGGTCGGCAACAAGGGCGCCGTGACGGCAGTGACGGCTTCCAATGTCTCGGCCATCATGGATAACGCCGTCATCGCCGGCACCGTCACCGTCGAGATGGGTCCGACCTTGTCCTTGCCCTTCGATGCCCTTCTCCGCATCACTGGGGACGGTCCGAATACCGGCGAGTACAGGATCTTGAGCAACGACTCCTTCGAGCTCGAGGTCGTTCCCAGCGTCCCTGTCGCCGTCGCCGGCGGCAAACAACCACTCAGCTTCACCCTCGAAATCGGCCTGAACCGTGTCCGCTTCTCCTCTCTCGACACGACCCTGGATACATCCCTCAGCGTTTCAGCGCTGGGCTCAAACAGTGCCTTGACGCAATTCTTTGCCGGTCCGGTCTCTGCTGTTGGCTCGACGTTTTTCTTCCAATTGCCGGAAATGCCCAAGGCCTTGGAGGTCGATGACGTTCTCGAGTTGTATGAGAGTCAGTTCGATGACCCGACTACAGCTGCAAGCGTCAACGGTCTTGAGGCTGCGACACGCGTCATAGAGTTGGGAACAGCACTTCCAACAAATGGAAATGCTTATACATTCTCTCTCGATACGCCGGTGCCTTTTGCTCGGATTCGAAAGAGGCGTCTGGAGAACTACGCGCTTCTTCGAAATGAGCTCGAGGACATTCTTGCGGAAAGCTGGTCGAAGGCCTCTGCGCTTACAGAGCTCAACCGTCTCATGAACGCCGTCCTCGCCAACAAGAACCCCACACTCTCACAGATCGGAACGGTCTTGAGCCAGCTCGAGGCTATTTCAAACGGCCTGGCTGATCTCAACGTGGTGCTTGCCGGGTATGACGCTGACGTCGTACCCCAGGTCGACACCCTCATCGAGACCTTCAGGGAGAAGGCTGCGCAGCGAGCGCTGGACCTTCTTCTCTCTGCTCGCGTCGCTGACTTCTTCGGCCTTTCCCAGGACCAGGTCAGCTACGCAGGCGCGTTGGAAGCAGCGGTTCGGGAAGTGGAAAAGAACGATCTCCCAGTCCGCCGCACAGATCGGCAAGGCCGCGCTTTGGCGGCCATGGCCACGATCGCTGAGTATTCAGATACCGACTTCGAGTACGACAGGAGCGACGTCGACACAGGCCTCGAACCCGACATCCCGGGCGCACAAGGCATCCCCTTCCCGGGGCAGTCGTACTAGGCCGCTCTCGCCGGTGCGTTGTCGATCCAGTTCTGAATGGTGCCGATGAGCTCGCAGAGCACGCCGTTCAGGCGCCGGACCATTTTCCCCTCACGAACCTCCCCACGCAGTCTTTTCACGTCGCACTGAAGGCCCCGAAGCTCGAATACTTGGGGGTGGGGAGACAGGCTCAGGGCGATGGCCCTTTCTTCGATGAGCGCAATTCGCTCTTCATGAGTGCCCATACCATACTCCTGTACATGCTGAAGAAGTACGGTCTGTTGACCTTCTTGTCCAGGCAAAAACGAGGCACAAAGAAGTCCTCTGACAGCCCATCTTCTCTTTCTGGGCGACAGATCAAGACGTGGTGTCGGGGCGTTTCTGCTTCAACTGTGGCTGTATTGCCACAGTCAGAGGGCTTGTTTGGGCTGGGGCGCCTTTGAGCAAAGAACAAGCCGGGGCTAAAAACGAGCACCGAAGTGCTCGTCCCCACCTAGACGGAGTTGCTAGGTGTGTTGGTCCTGGCGGCGAATCTTCACCCATTTGACGCCGAGCTCCATGGCGAGCCCGAGCCTCATCTTCCGGCCATGTCGGTCGTGGGGGACCGCCCTCATGCTCGTGTCGTCGTAGATGACGACGTGCCTTTTCAGTCGCGATGGCTCGATGGGATCGCCGGGATGAAAGGTGTAGACCCTTTCTCGACCATCTCCATCAGGGCCGACAATCATGACCGTGAAGTCGACTTCGAACCCGTTCTTGTCGAAGAGCTCGTCGTTGGCTTCGACGATCGCTTCGACGTAGCCAGTGTTTTTGCTGTCGTCGAAGGTGATCTCGATGCTGGGGTCGCAGCCTTGTGCGTATCCAACGCCGATGATGCCGTTCGTGGTGTAGCGTGCGATGAACGCACGTGCCGGCGCCTTCACAGCTTCGTGGGTATACGGCTCCCACGAAACACGGCGCATGAACTTGTCGACGACTGTTTTGTCGAAGCAGCGAAAGTAGCTCCCGCTGCATCTGGGGTCTTTATCCGCGCGTGATGCGCAGATCATCTCCCAGTAATCCTTTGGCGTGTTTTGGATTGCTGCGTGGACGATGCTGGACGGATCCGGATCTTCGTACGTAGAAGTTGCCATTCTTTCCTCCAGCTCTCTTATTCCGGCCCCCACGTCGAAGTTGCTACGTTCCCGGAGCGTCTTCGGCGCAAACGAGTGGAGAGAGCTTCATCAGCCTTCGAAGCTCTTGAAGCTTCTCGACGCTCCGCAGAACGGCGAGTTCGAGCGTCGTGTTGCTGGTCTCGACGGAGGCACGAGCCTCCCTGTCCCGAACCAGGACGTACCACGATGCGTCTGCTTCAGACCATTGAAATTCGACATCCCCCGGCGCAAGCGTGTTGCGATTGAACGGTTTGAACGTACGGAGAACGGCAGCGGCGTCAGCAGCTGCCCTCTCTTTATCGGGTGAAAGCATGAGAACCTCCGAGGTTCTTATGCCTGCAGCGCAGCGCCTTCTACCGGTGGTGCGTACCGAGGCAGGACTACGTTCCCGACCGGGGCCGGCACCGACTTCTGCCGCTTGTATCGAACCGGACCTTCGTGACTGATCATGTCGCAGAAGCCAGTCGTTGAAAGTATCCAGTCCAACGTCACAGGCTCGAAGGTCGACTCACCTTGCTTCTTCAATAGAACGACACCGTACATAAGGCGGATGGTCTGCGACGGATCTTCATGCAGGTCGTTGTGCTTGAAACCTAGGGTCTGCCAGACCTTGTGGACGACGCCTTTGATTTTCGGTGTGACGTCGCTGATGGATCCAGCCTTCGAGCTTGGCCAACCGTAGTTACATGCGTTCTTGTCTCCGTAAAGGAGGCCCTTGCCTAGAAGACGGTTGGTGATGACCCAGTACTTGCCAACGGAGTCGATAAGACCGCCGTTGTCTCCGCCGAGTCTTTCGACCTCGTCGTCGATGAGCTTGGAGATCTTCTCTGACGTGGAGTTCGCCGCGATGACTTTGTTAACCGCGACGATGGAGTCGAACTTGATTGTCGCGTGTTCCCAGATGAGATCGACGACTTTCGGAGTCAGCATCGAAGCGCCAAGAAGGTCGGCAATCTGCTGCAGCTCGATGGGATTCGCGTGATGTCGCACGCCGTCGAACTTCACCGCGTCTCTCATCACGAACAGCTTCATCTCATGGCCGTGGGCTGAGAGATGTAGAGGGAACCACTCGAAGACTGCTTTACCAGCGACTGTTGCTGCAACGACGTCCATCTCTCGAATGTAGCAACTGTGCGATGCATGCAGGAACAAGGGAGTAGAGGGATGAACAAGCTATGAAAGACTCGATCAAGATCTCGCCCAAGCACGGCGTGAATCCTAGCGTAACGGTTTGCTTTTTCTGTGGTGAAGCCATGGGCGTTGCGCTCTTCGGTGCTCTGAAAGGAGACGCGGAAGCGCCGAGTAGCTGCGTGCTGGACATGGAGCCCTGCGAAAAGTGCAGGGAGTGGATGAAGCAGGGCATCATTCTCATCAGCGCTGATCGCAGTCGTGGCGATGAGAAAAATCCTTACCGCACCGGCGGTTGGGCTGTTGTGAAGGAGGAAGCGGTGAAGATGCTCATCACGTCAGAAGAGCTGCTTGCGCGTGTGCTCGTATCGCGTTGCTGCTTCATCGACGACGAAGATTGGGATCGGGTTGGGTTGCCGCGAAGAAAAACGGAGGAAGCTCATGAGGAAGGCTGATGTGTTTGCGCTTTTGGGTTCAGATGGTCGACCGCTGCGGCCTGCTACGCAGGCCTCTGTCTTGGCCAAGTACAGTCGGTCTCCAGACTCGGCTAGGGAGATCCTTGCCAAGACCACCGACGAGGACGGCGAGAAGTTTCAGCAGAAGTACGACGTCGAGTGGGGTCACTCCAGCGTCGGCGAGCTCGCCAACATTCCCTTCTGTTTCGAGAACGTGAGCATCCTCGCGTCGAAGGTTTTGGAGACCTCACAGCGCGGGGCTTACTCGGAGAAGAGTACGCGGTACCAGAAGTTCTCCCGCGACAGCTTCGTGGAACCGCCGGATGGTCACCCCAGCATCCGCGACGCGGCTAACGTTCTCTACGACACCTACGAAAGGTTGCAAAAGCCCTTTATGGAGGCGGTGCGGGAACTTTCTGACATGTACGGAGCGAAGGAGTCCGTCGTCAACGCTCGAGTCTTCGACAGCCTACGCTATCTCTTGCCAGCTGGTACTGGCACGAACCTCGCCGCGGTTTGGAACGCGCGTGATGCGAGGTACATGATAGGCGAGCTGCAAGCCCATCCCTTGGCTGAGATACACCGTCTTGGTGAGGCCCTGAAGGCGTCTGCACATGACGTGGCTCCGGTCTTCGCGAATGGCGTCGGTGTACCGTTCGAGCCGCAGGGAGGAGGGCTTGGACTGCGCGGATCAATCAAGCCAGTCTTGTGCCACGTCCGAGATCCTCTCGGACAGGTTGAGGAGTTCTGGGAGCATGTCTTGGACTGGTACGGCATGAGTCCCGATCGGTTTTCCTCGTTTATGGGGGCGCGAGGAAAACGCCAAGTTCCGAAAGTCTTCAGAACTCTCCGTGTCCGCTTCGACATCATCATGGACTACGGCGCCTTCCGAGACCTGCAGCGGCACCGACGTTGCGACCAGTTCGTTGCCCCACTGACGTCGCAATATGGAACCGCGATCCCGGACGACGCAATCGCGCTCGGGTTCGGTCAACACTTCGTGGACGCGTATGAAGAGTGTCTGAGCATTCTTCGTCCCTTGCAAGATGTTGGTGACCCCAACCAACAGTACGCGCTACCTCTCGGAACGAATCACCGATCTATCTTCTTCATGGACGTGCAGGAGCTCTACTACATCGCAGAGCTTCGAACCCAACCTCAAGGTCACATCAGCTATCGACGCATCGCCTACGACATGTTCGAAACAGCGCACGATGCGTGGGAAGGTGTCTGTGGGACGGAAGTCGTAAATCCCATGAAGTGGTGCAACGCCATCAAGCCTCAGGGCGTCGAGCAGCATCGATGATCCAACACGGCTCGGCTTACGTCTTCAAAGGTACGCGCTTTCAGCGGACGAAGATTCGCAAGCCCATCTTCAAGCGAAACGGCGTGTACGTCCGTCACCGTATTACGTGGACTTCGTCGGGGGTGAAGAAGTTCGCGTTCGTCTACATCTGCAGGCCACCTGTAGGTCACCTGCTCGCTGACGGGAACCCTTACGCCAACGAGCAGCTCTCCTTCCTCCTTGCAAAACAAGTCTTCTCACCATCGCTGGATCCATGAACCTCAACACCAAAGACATCGTGCTGGTGAAGTTCCCCGACAACAACGTCGGTGTTGGCTATGTCGATGCTGTGAAAGACGACCTGGTGACCGTCATCGGCATCTTCGTCACATTGAACCCATCGCCCTGGCCGACGAAAAGCCACCCACCGCTCTGCTATCGCTGGGAGGTCGAACGCTCTCGTTGCTCACCGCTTGTTGCCAAGTAGTTTCAGATGCGGAGGCACGTCAGAGATACTAGCTGTCTGATGGCCGTCAGTACCTTGCCCCGCCCTATCCCGAACAAGAAGGTCTCTGCACCTTCATCCATCGTCAACATCTCCCACCTACGCCGCGCCAGTACGCGGAACGTGATGCGTCTTGCGGCGTGGTTGGGGGTGAAGACGGAGGACAAGAAACGGTACGGCGCGCTCTGGCATGAGGCGCTGTGTCGCCGTGTGTACATGGCCATCCTCGTCCTCGACAGATTGGGTAGACATGAAACCCAAGTACGAACATGACTGCGAGCGCTGTGTCTTCCTAGGGAACTATCAGAACTCTGATCTGTACTTCTGCCCTCAGGGCAGTCTCCCGACTGTGATCGCGCGGTGGGCAGACGCAAAAGAAGACCCGTCGGCCTATGTGTCCGGGCTCGCCTTTGCGAAAAGCACCGACATGAAGAAGGCCATTTCCGTGACCCAGGCGGACAACGTCCATGAATCCGCTCATGCGGCCTCTCTTCGCGTAGCATTTCTCATCGCCAAGGACGCAAAACTAGTCCTGTAAGTGCCGGTGGCACCGGCACATATCTACAGTCGCGTTCTGTCCATAGAAGACCGATCTGAAGCTTCAGATCAAGGAGGCTCTATGTCGTTCAAAGAGAAGATTTTCATTTCCGTTCTTCATGGTTCTTCGGACCGCCTCGACCAGGCCGACCACATCATCGACCGGGCTTTGATCATCACGGAGAAGGCCGTGAGAGCCTACTGCGCAAGGTTCGGACATACCGGCGCGTCCTGTGAGCGGTGCACTGATCGGCCGGCAGCAGCTCGTGAAGACCATGCTAACGCGCCATGAAGTACGTCTTTCTCATTTATGAGTGCGCTGCAGAAGAGAATTTCTACTATCTCATCCCAGAGGAGTTGCTCACTGAAGAGGGTTACAGCATCCTCGCTGAAGCACACGACAAGTCCTTGGGGCATGAGCTAGATCGAGCTACGCAAAACGCCGTTGAGGCTATCTGGTTAGCGGTGGGATTTTGCAGCACGGATCTCAACGAGATACGAACGTGCCTCATATACGCCGAAGATTGGAGCGACGAAAACATTAAGTATTGGCTCGGTCGCTTTGTCCCGTATCGGTGGAAGAGTGAGCTACCCCTCATTGGTGAGGTGACACGTATCTACCGTGTTCGTGACGTATCTTGACGAGACTACTTCCGTCTCCGCTCGAGGGGCCGGGTCGCTGTTCACATCAACGGCAAAGTGGACACGCAGCCCTCGTAGTTTTTAACGCATCGCTGAAAGGTACGTCATGAAAATCAAGCTCTATCGATCCGGTAACAAGCAGTTCTACTTCAACATCGTCGCTAAGAATGGCCGAGTCATCGCGACCAGCGAGACCTACCTACGGAAGGTGAGCATGTTGAGGACGATCAATAATCTGTTCCGCGGTGTCCCCTCGGGCGAACTCATCGACGTCAACGGTTCTCTACTCGCGCGGTGGGGGAAGAGCAATCATGGGGCTTGAGGTAATGGCGCTCAAAGAATTCCTCTATCGCTGCGAGCGCATCGTCGATGTTCTTGGAGGAACCAACGAGCGTGAGGTTCGGCGCGAAAAGACCGGCTGCACGATCCCACAAAAGGACGCGAACGTCCGCGTCTACCTCGACGAGGAGATTCGAATCGTGCAGAGCCACGACTCGGAGGCTTTCGTCGTTACGCGTGTGGAAAACGAGAACCCGGTCCTCGTACGCAACAAGGAAGGCAGTATCTTACGAGATCATGGTGAGTGGGCGTTGTTGGCAGACCATGTCGACAAGCTTTACGCCACTCTCTTTCAGAAAGTGGAAGGACCGCGATGAAAGCTCATGAACGGATCGTCTTCGCGCTCGACGTGCCGCATGTCTCGGAGGCCATTTCTCTTGTCGATAAGCTCGACAGCCACGTCGGGTTCTTTAAGGTCGGTCTCGAGCTCTTTATCAGTACGTGGGCCGCAGGCGTGGGTTCGCAGCGTGGTTGGGGCCCTGCAGAAATGTTGTTGGCAAGGATCCCTAAAGGTAAGCTGATCCTCGACCTGAAGCTACACGACATCCCGGAGACCGTGGAGCGCGCCATCGGCGCTGCTGCGAACTACGGCCCGTCCTTCATCACGATTCACGTCCAGCAGCGGGAGACACTCGAGCGTGCTGTACGGCGCGCTGAAAAGGAAGGTGTGAAGCTTCTCGGCGTTACCGTGCTCACGAGTATGGACGTTAGAGACTTGGACGAACTGGGCGCTGCCGACCTGGTGCCTTGGACGCGCGCCCTGAAGATGGCCTTATTCGCTTGGACTTGCGGTCTTGATGGCTTTGTCTGCTCTCCAAAAGAAGTGAAGTTGTTGAAGCAGATGATGCAGCCAAACAAGCTCGACGCAGGCTACCCAGTGCCGTTTCTGATGGTGCCAGGTATTCGTCCTGCAGTTTCTGAAGAGAGCACCGCTAAAGGAACTTCGGGTCCGATCTATTGCGGGCACGCACATGAGGTCGTGGCGGAGTGTCCATGCTCAGAACGCTGCTACTGCCGTCAGCGTGGGAACACTTGTGCGGAAAAGACGACCACACTTTCCCGTCGGCATGGTGCCTCCCAAGATGACCAGAAGCGCGTTGGTAAGCCGGCGCAAGCTATCAAGGACGGCGCAGATCTGCTCGTCATCGGTCGTCCCATCCGCGACGCGGCTGACCCTGTCGCTGCTGCTAAAGCAATCGCGGCAGAGATCGCCGAAGCGTCGCGCGGCACCGAGTTTCGAAAGATCAGCTCTCGGCAAAAGCGCCTCGGTTTCGCAATCGATCAACTCCGTGAACTAGGTGAGGACAGCGAGGCCGATCGGATTCAGTTCGATGAAGGACGCTGCCGTCTTTGCGGAAGCCTCGCGGGAGGTGATCACAAACATCGCTGTTGGGTGGAGGAGTGAGATCATGAAGCTACGGATCTGGCACGTCATCAACATTCCCGGGCCGATGTTCTACCGCTTGGTCCCAAGCGTCGAAGAGGGCATCAAGGCTCTCGACGCCCTTGCTGCCTACGACCTCTTTTTGGGGGACGGTACGAGACAACAACCCTGGACCACGGTAGGCGCTTGACAGACAAAGCGAATCGAGCTGGCTGCGAAAAGCCGCTTCTTGAGTTCGATGTTCAGCGCTTACAACAAGTACCAACTCGAGCGCTGCCCTGGTGGTGTACCTATTGTCTACACGAACGTTCAAGGTCTCGAGGTCTTCGAAGCTGTTGTCGAAGCAGACCTCGCTCCCGAAGAACTCGAAAACGTCGTGACCGTGGACGGCGTTCGTGGGATGTGGGTCGAGTTCTACAATGACGAGGGCGACGACGTCGAAGCTATCAGAAGGGGGCGAGGTGGCCTCGGACAATAAGTACGAGGTACGTCAGGCGTCGTTCAATGACCTTGTTGAGCGGAGACACGAACTTCGATCGCTTACGAACCTCGATCGACACAGCGACCTAAATCTCTTTCTCAACGACACAAGGGCTTGCGACTTCCTTAACGGTGCCATCGCAGAAGATGACGGGGTCATTGTTGGGTGGGGCGTCTTAGAGCTCTATGCCGAACGGCCTGTCTATGCCCTGTATGTCCACCACGCTCATCGACGTAGAGGTATTGGGCACCTGATTACGGAAACAGTTTTCGAGACGATGGATAAGCCGTTGTCCCAAAAAGCTATTTCTGGTTGGCGTTGCGCTAGCACTATCTCCTCAAAACAAAGGTGAAAATGGATCCGGACGAGAATCTACGCAAGCAACGTGAGGCCGCCGCTGAGATCATCGAGCTCATCGACGACGCTGACGCCGAGAATGGTGGTGACCTCGACGCCGACGCCGAAGATCGCATTCTCAGTCTTGCCGAAGACCTTGCTGAGCATGTTCAAGCTCTCGATGGCTGGTTGAAATCGTTTGGCTTCCTTCCGAAGGACTGGACGCGTCGGCATGCGAAATCGAACGGCTTCCGAAAGAATGAGGAAGTCGAGGACATGCTCAAGTTCTTGACCAAGATGGCGAAGGACTGGGAAGACAACGGGCCTCTAGGCCGCACCGTATCTGATCCGTCGGAACGTGCTCACTGCAGGGAAATGTTCGAGAGGCAGGCTGAGATGCTGCGCTGGGTTCTCGGGGAGGACATAGAGGCAGGTGGGGCATGAGGTTTCAAGACATCCCCGAATTCGTGCAGGCGGGGGCATACCAGGTCCACATTCCTCTGCGATCTGTACCCGAGACGATTCTCTGGTACATCGAACAAGGTCTCGACATGTCGCCGGAATTCCAACGCGCGCATGTTTGGACCGTCGAGCAGAAAATCTCCTTCATGGAGTACTTCCTCCAAAACGGGCGAAGCGGTCGCGTCATCTACTTCAACAACCCAGCCTGGGGCCGACTCTTGGGCGACTCCTGGTTCGTGCTTGTCGACGGCAAGCAGCGCCTTGACGCAATTCTCGGCTTTCTCAGCAACGAGTTCCCCGTCTTCGGCTCATTCTACCGAGATTTCACGGATAGCCCTGACATCATGCGTCACGCACTTGATTTCAACGTCAACTGCTTGCCCACGTATGAGATGTGCTTGCAGTGGTACCTACAGATGAACTCTGGGGGGACACCACACACGCCGGAAGAAATCGACCTCGTTCGAGATCTGCTCGACCGCAAGGTCGCGTACACTCAGCCCTGCCGCGAGGAGCTCGAACGTAGGGCGACTCTCGGTAGGGAAATCTTCGCAGGACTCAAATCCGGCGAGGAGAGAAAGGAGGGGACGCAACTACAAGCACCGAGAAAGAAAAAGCGATGAATCAGCAAGCTGCAGCGGCCATGCTTCAACGTGCCGAGCAGCTTGCGAAATTACGGCAAAAGCATCGCTACGACGTCCACAAAAGCGTGAGTGCCTTCATGGCCTCCGCTTTTGTTGGTTTCTACACGTCGACCCAGCTCGTCAAGATCGGGTTCATCTACGGTATCCTCAACCTGGTTGCCTGGGTCGTGAACCTGCACCTGCTCAAAAACGCCGTTATCGATGCGCGCATCCGTGTGCGGGAGTACGAGCGTGAGGTCATCGTCGCGGTGACGAAGTTGCACCATCTCGAGAAGAGTGTCGACTTTCAAGACGTCATGGAACGCGCCACATTTCGAAAACGCGTTAGGGACGTAGAGACATTGAAGTGATCAGAAAAACCGAAATCGGTATCGCGCAAGATCTGACAGCTGAGGAATGGGCTTCTGAGGCCGAACGCCTTGGCGTCGAATCAGGAGAGGTCCTGCGCCAAGAAGTTCTTATCGCGAACTCCATTGTTGAAGATATACTTCAAGAAGAGAGAGCACTGGATGAGACAGGAACTGAAGCTCGAGATCGGGCAGCAGAGGTACGAGCTGATTCTGGATGAAGACAGCGTCACCATCTCCAAGTCAGAAGGGGTCGAACCGATGGGGGAACTTGGTGAAGTCCTCATCTACTTCGAGCAGTACGACGTCATTGCCGAGGCCGTGAAGAAGCATCGTGCTGCTTTGAAGAAAGAGCTGGCAAAGGGAGTGAAGAAATGAGCTTGCGGCAGATCATCGACAACGTTCAGGAGCAGGTTGGTAGGCCCGAGGAGCGGTGGCAGGCTGAGTGGACTCTTTGCCAAGTTCTCTGCTGGGACGAGGACAACAATGCCCCGGGCAGGCCCGTGCCGATCAACATCTACAAGAACGAGCGAGGTCTTCTCGACGGCAAGGTCCTTTGCGTCATCAGACGCAGCAACCACTTCCCTCCTCGATACGAGGTGAGTGTGGGCGAGAGCCGCAACACGCTGCAGTTCCTTTCCAATCGAGTTGGGACGCAAATCAGTGACGACTTTACAGTCGACATCTTCGGGTTCATGCCCGCCAAGGCCGCTGCCCTCCTCACGGCGGCGCAAACCTACATCGACCAGGATCTTCTCGATTTCCGTTACGACAACGAAGACAGGATTCGACGCCGTATCGAACGCAACAAGCGCGAGGCTCAAGAGCGTCACTCCGGGAATAAAAGCCACGGACAGCGCGCCGGTAAGACCGAGCGCGATCGGCAAAAGAAACTTCAGAACAGGGCGGTGAAGTCATGAAGAGCAAGCTCGAAGTCGGCACGTTGATGCTTCGCCAAGGTGAGTACGCCATCGTCACAGCAATCACCCACAACTATTGGCATGGCGTGCTCGTTGACAGCGGTGCGCACATCAACATCCCTCTCGAATCGTTGGACGCTCCGTGGGCGATCTCCGCTCTCCAAGCAGGGACGCGGGTACGTAGATGGGACGGCACAGAAGCTACGATCAAGCGTTTCGAGCGAGGCGAAGTGTACAAAACCGTAGTCGTCCTAGACGTCAACGGTAACAGCTCGTACGCGGGAGTCGTCCCCGACTGCGTTGTTGGCTGGGCCACCGTCTACAAGCCCATCGAACCTGTGCCTGCTCAAGAAGCAAGTGCGTGGCAGAGCATGTCGCTGCAGGAGATGCTGCGACTTGGTC
>JACCDR010331316.1_pt1 | contig 29174 bp, 42 predicted proteins | sample 7446431 | NCBI WGS metagenome assembly JACCDR01 (sample SAMN15323443, study PRJNA562643) | freshwater metagenome | isolation source: river surface water | place: USA:Blue River Watershed | collected 2017-08-17
CACGGATGACACCCCGTGCGAGAACGTGTATCAGCCTACTCGCTCACGATGCGATAAGGGTTGGCTCTATACCGGCATGGACGGCATGAAGTGGATTCGTTGCAACCAATGCGACGGCACTGGTCACATCAGCCGCTCCCGCCGTGCCGTCGAGACAGCGGAGCGTTACGCGGATGGAAAGGCGACAAAGGAAGAAACAGAGGTGGAGTACAGGGCTGCTTGTCATGCTGCAGCTCAAGGTGCTGGTCAGGCCCACGAGATTAGTCGCTCACTGTGGGCGGCAACACATGCGTCAGCGACGGACCAAGCCCCGTCGGTATCGGTTCAATTCGTACTCAGCTATTTACCACTTCATCACGCCGCCCAAGCAGCCCTCCTGCGGGAGGTGGTCGGCAATCCGTACCGACCCGTACCTCATCCTACCGCTGTAGTCTCATGTGACCGTTGCAACGGGAAAGGACAGCGAACGCTTGAGGTGTTATGCGGGACGTGCGGCGGTAAGGGGTGGACGGGTAACGTATGGTGGACTGACCTTGTCCGCACGATGGCCCAAACCCTATACGACGAACGCCGTTGGGAGGACTTACCCATCCTCGCCGACGCCCTGGAGGATGCGGGGTGTCCGGCTGAGTTGGACGAATACGGAGATATAGACTGTCCGGAATGCGAAGGGACAGGCGAGTTCTACGGAAATTACTTCGCCGAGGATGGGATGGAGCCTTGTGAGAATTGCGGAGGCAGAGGGACGGTTAAGGGCGATAGGACTTACCCCAACCCCATCCTGACCCACCTACGCGGGCCTGGCCCCCACGTTCGGGGCTGCCACGTCCTCGACGCCCTGCTCGGAAAGGAATGACCGTGAACAACCCCTTCCTCATGTTCGAGCAGTGGCTTGAATGGCTCGAATCCCACGATGGCAGACTGCATCGACGAAAAACTGGTGGATCGGAAACCGACTTCGATGCCATTGCCCTCGTCCCCACAGGAAACGCAGGCAGGAACATCCTCACCGTGGGCGATCTCAAGGCACTGGTGGCAAAAGGAAAGGAGACAAGATGAGGTATCACACAACTTTCGGTAGTCATCCCAAGATTGAGGGCTGCTTCCATATGGCTGGTCCCCAAGATGAGGATCAGATCATGAAGGAGATCCGCGACATCCTTGACAAGCCAGGAATCAAACAAGTGATTGTCATCTTCGATCACGGTGCAGGGGAACGCATCGAAGTCGTCCAGAAAATGAAGGAGTGAAAATGCAATATCCGGATCCGTGGTTCACTTGGGAGGGTTCCCTCTCCAACTTCCTCCTGTCGTTGCTCGACTTGGGTACTCCCATTGAGACATCCCTTGTGGGAGTGTTCGACAAGGAAGAAGTTGGCAGGGGAAGCAGGCGGGACATGGACTTGCCCCTGCACCGTGACGGAGTGTTCTCCCAAGCCCTCGCAGATGCTCAGGGAGGCTTCTACGTCGAGAAGCCAGGAATCGACATCGTGGGGCTGTACTGCCTTCGTGGCTCTTCCAGAGGGCAGTGCATGACGATCCTAAAAAAAGAGGATAACCCTAACGAATTTCTCCGCATCGAACTTCAACCCGGCCAAGGTCTGGTTTTCGACAACACCAAACTCTTGCACGGTCGCAGGGGACCAGTCGGGGAAAGAATCCTGATGCGAGTCTGGCTCAAGAAAAATCCGTGAACATTGCTGTTGACAAAAACCTGCCGATTTGTCTACGATTCAAGAATGATTGCTCTGCTGTGGAGTGATCGGTAAAGAGAGTAAAAAGAAATTGGGAATGAAGAGATGCCACTCTCTTCATTCCCAAAAGTCAAACCCGAAACCCCGCTCTCCTCCCCAGGAGTATGGAGTATTCACATGAATGATTCTAACAAATCCCCTGAGCAAGTCAATAGCTCATCAGCAAAGCTCCTCAAGCTTATTGAGAGGATCTGCGGACCAACCCCGCCAAAAGATCCAGATCACTTTTACGTCCCAATCCCAATAATGAGAAAACTCATCTTAAAAATGGGTGTTCGTGGGAGAATGCTATCCATGTTGATCGGGGAATGGTCGCAGGGCGAAAGGATAATGGAGGGACTTTGTCGAGACGAGAGAGCCACGAAAGATCGAAAGATTTACACGAAACTTAGTGAAAAAGGATTAATCGAATACAACTCACTTCTTGATCTCATCACACTTAACGAGGAACAAGTCCTCTCACTCCTCAATCGACTGTTTCCGGAACAGAACAAGAGAAAGTCATGACTCCTAAACAATATGAAGAGTACATGGGTTCAGTTCAAAACTTCTGCGGGACGAGGTTCCTCGGAACGCGGTTTGACCTGATTCGGTTTCTCGAATGCGACGGCTCAGCGGCCATCGTGCTGACATGGTACGTCAACCTCCTCATGATGAAGGATGGGAAGGTTCAGGACAGGAAAACCCTGAAAGAAAATGATATGTTCTTTCGCTGCCCGGCCAAGGACATGGAGAAGGAACTGAACATCGCTCACGACAAAAGGATCAGGGTGAACAGATGTCTAGAGAAACTAGGTTTCATTGAACTGGATCATCGGACAGGCAACCTCACTTGGGTAAGAGTGAACGCCGAAAAGCTCAATGAAGTGCAAACCTGGGACCGTGAAAACAACCAACCCCCTGAAGATGGTGAGGAAATCAGAAGTCGGGAAACCCGAAATCAGAAGTCGGGAAACCCGAAATCAGAAGTCGGGAAACCCGAAATCCCCCCCCTCCCTGAACATGCTTCAACTTCAGAAAAAACAAGCAAATCAATGAAGGTAGGGGAGGGCTCTAAGAATACTCCTAAGACAACAAATAATACTGTCGAAGGTCGCGAGTCGTCAGGCGTCGGGGGCAAAGCCCCCTCGCCTTCCAGACGTCGCGACAGTGAGAACTTTGAACTTTCCAAACCTGAACAATCGTCAGAGTCTTCAACTGGACAGAGCAAAAGCTATAAAAATAGTAAAAATAAAGATACTTCAGAGTGTTCCTCAAATGGTTCTTCCCAAACCAAAACAACTTCAGAGTCTTCATCTCAGTCGGCTCGCTCCGCTCCCCTCCCTCGAAAGAAGGAATCTGATCCTGTCAGGGAACTGACTTACTGGTTCCACGCTGAACTGAAGAAAAAGAGACTGGATTCTCCCACAATCAAATCCCTCAAGGCGTGGGTTCCTCTGTTTCTCCTTCAAGTCCAGAAGATCATGGAACGGGATCACAAGGATCAGGGAGAGGCGATTTGCTATATAAAGACTATACTAACCGACCACATAGCTCATACTGGTGAGGATTACCAGCCTCACGCATACTGTGCCAAACAAGTTCTTGATAAGTGGGAGAGCATTGAAAAACAGTGGCGATCACGTCAGAACGGCAACGGTTCAGCCAAAAAGCCCAAGAAATCAGACTTCTACAACAAGTTCACCCATCGATGGTACGAACACCTGCCCCAGGAGTGGGAGCATCCCAACAAGCCTGACGTGTGGGTGAAGGTGTACCACGATGATGGCTCATGGAGGTGTTACACCTACGCATCCCAAAAAGACGAAGATAACGACAGGAAGACCTGGACCGGTGAAAAAGGAAGGGGTGACGAAGGAGAGTATCCTCCCTTGCCAAAGGAGAGAGCATGAACGAACAAGAATGGCTCAGCAGCGTTGATTTGGATGCGATGATGGATCATCTTGTCCGTCGCAATACTGACTCGGGGACCATCGCTGGTGAGAAGATGGGGTTCTTGGCAACACCCAAGCAGTTTGATGCCTTTGCTCGAAACTGTTGCAAGTTTTACGGCATCAAGGTGAATTTCGACGATTTCCACTCCGGGGAAGGGGATTCTTGTTTGCAGTGGGCGATGGCTTGGACCAACAGAGATCTGTTGGATGATGACGATTTCAAGGTGTCCAAGAGGATGAAGCAAAAAGGGGACGTGAGGGCGAACATTCTCAGGGAGGTGGTTGGGAACCACTTCAAGCTGCCGACGTCTTCCAGGGTTGGAGTTTTTGGCAAACCACAATGCCCCAAGTGCCAAAACGGTTCTCAAAATGTCAAGATTTGGCAAACTGAAAACGATTGGCGATGTGCAAGCTGCAAACATGTTTGGCAGTTCACGGGGGATTGGATCACTCCCCTCGTGAAACAGATGGTTTTAACCATCGAGGAAGAGGAACGTTTCCAGGACATGCCGATCCTGGCCGACGTGTTGGAGGAAAAGGGTTGCACCAACCAAGACGTTTTGCACCATCTCCGAGGTGAGGAGAGATGCCTACAATGGAACAAGCACTACATCACCCAAGGACAATCCAAGAAGCCATATTTTGAAGGTTCCTCGTGCGTCAGATGCAACACTGGTTGGATTCCCAAACGTTTCCCCTGCGTCAAAGGCTGCTGGGTTTTGGAAATGCTCAAGAGCTAGAAACAAGTCCTCTCCCCGTCACGAGCCAGCATTCCTCCCCCGAATGTTTGGCAAGGATCAAGCCAATGAGAGTGATCGAGAGCAGGGAAGGAGAGCGAGAGTGCAAAGTCCTGGCAGCCATGATCGGCTGCCCAACCGTCCTCGCCCGAGTCGCACCAAAATGGGAAGAGGGAATGTTCTCTTCTCCCCATTGCAATCTCATAGCCTCTTGGTGCATTGCCTTCCATCAGGAACATGGCACTTGTCCTGGCAAAGGTATTGTTCATCTTTTTGAGAGTTGGCGAGATAAATCCCAGGACGAGGAAACCATCAAACTGGTGGAGCATCAGCTTTCGGCAGTCTCAGCGAAGTGGGAGGAGATGGAGGATTCCACCACTCCCAATGCCCTGGTCAACATCGCAGGTGAGCACTTCAACCGGGTGAAACTGAAAAGACTGTCAGAAGCCATCCAGGGAGATCTCGACACGGGTAAACTGGACAAGGCCGAGGAACGCATCAACTCCCACTGCAAGGTGGAACTCGGGGCAGGCTCCTCCGTGGAACTCCTCAACGATGAGGAAGAGCAAGCTTCCACCTTCGACCACGAATTCCACGAATCCCTGATCGAATACCCTGGAGATCTCGGCAGATTCTTCAATCGCACTCTCCGACGTGGAGGATTCATCTCCTTTGAAGGTCCGGAAAAGAGTGGCAAAAGCTTTTTTCTGCTTGATGTGGCCATCCGTGCCTTGGAGCAACATCGCAAGGTGGCTTACTTCCAAGTGGGGGATCTCACCAAAACCGAGTTCAAGGAACGGTTCCTCGTCAGGGTGGCGAAACATCCCCTTGCCCCTTCTGCCGTGAAATGGCCCAAGGAGATGATCCTCGACGATGGCCACCCCAAACCCACTTTCCAAGACAAGGAGTTCACCAAAGCCCTCAATGCCGAAATCTCCATCAAAGCCTGCAAGCGGATGCTCTCCAAGAAACTCAAGACCAAACGAGTGTTCTTCCGTCTCTCCTGTCACGGAAACATGACTCTGGACGTTGCTGGCATTCGGAACATTCTGGAGAGTTGGGCACGGGAGGACTGGATGCCTGATGTGGTCATTTGTGATTACATGGACGTTTTGGCTCCGAGAAGTGGTCTGAAAGACAAGTTGGAGCAGATCAACGACAGTTGGGCAAGGATGCGAACATTGTCTCAGGAGTGCAACTGTCTGCTGGTGACTGCCACTCAGGTCAAGCGGAGCGGATATGGCAAAACCTTCCTGACGAGGGATGAAACCGCTGACGACAAGCGGAAGCTCTCTCACGTCACGGGCATGGTGGGAATCAGTTGTGGGGATCAGGACAAGGAGAATGGGGTGGCGAGATTGAACTGGGTGGTTTTGCGGGAGCGAGAATATGTCAGCAGTCGAACCATCACCGTGGCTCAGTGCTTGGATCTCTCCCAGCCCTGCGTGCTTTCCATGTTCAACCCCAAGAGGAAGAAGAAAGAGGTGGAGGAATGACCGAGCAGGAATGGGAGGATTGCGAGAATCCGAAGCCGATGATGGATCTCCTCATGCGATCCAGTGTGGTCACGGCTCCCGATCTTCCTGACTACATTGCCAGTGATCGCAAACTTCATCTGTTGGAGGATGCTACTTGGGAACGTTTCGGTTTGAACCTCGACGATTTCGTTTGTCAGGAAAAACCTCCTGAAGGCAGTGGTAACTTGGTTCGGGAGATCTTCGGCAACCCCTTCAAGCCTCTGTCCAAGTTCTGGAAGGAGTGTGAAGAGTGCAACGGGTCAGGAAAAATCCATGAAGGGTTTCAGGCTGTTCCTGTGGATTGTGGTAATTGTGAGGGAAAAGGAAAACTCCCTGACTCTCCCCTCCTCACCTGGCGGGATGGTCTGATCCTTGCCACTGCCGAGCAAATCCACACCGAGGGCAAGTGGGAAGACACCAGCATCCTCGCAGACATGCTGGAGGATGCTGGGATGCAGAGTGAGGAGAAGTGTCAGAGGTGTGAAGGAAACGGCATGCTTTTCGATCCTTCCATGTGGCATCGTGGTTATGGGTTGGAAGGAATGAAACAAATTTGCACGAACTGCAAAGGAAAAGGAAAACTCCCCAACCCCATCCTTCTTCACCTGCGAAACGATGCTCCCATCAGGATCAAGACCGTCACCACCATCTTGGACTGTCCCGTGTGCGGCAAGAGGGGATTCCGTAGGCATGGGATGCACTTCGATCACGAGTTCCGGTGTGGGGAGTGTTCGATCTCGTGGGAGCCTGGCAAGAAGTATGCTTGGAATGACATCAGAGAGGTGAGGCACTGTCGTGGTTGTCACGTCATAGATGCACTGAGAGGAGTTGAGTGAATGCCTCAAGGATTGTCTAGGATGAATCAGGACGCGAAATTCCCTCAAAGTCGAGAAAAGTTCCGTTGAAAGGAAAAGATTGATCCTAGACTCCTTTCTGACGCTTCCAGACCAATAGCGTTTGTTCAGTAAGTTTCCTCCCTGTTGGAAAATTCCTCTGCCGCGAAAAGTGGGAAAACTTGTGGATTCTGGCTTGCCTTTTCTTGCAACTAAGCTAGGATGAAGTTGTAAGAAAGAAATCACTGAGGAGAAGCAACCATGTTCAGCAACGATCAGGTCAAGGCACTGAACGGGCTGGGAAAGGTAATTCGGGAAAACGGGAGAAATCTTGCTCCGGAGTGGTTAATCGTTGCGGACATCGTGGAGGAGTCAGGTTTCACGAAGTTGGCCATTCTGATCAGGGAAGGGGACAATGTGGGAAGGAAGAACAAGCTCCCTCCCGTGCGATTCGCCCCTTCCCAATATTCTTGGTTGGTGTTTGGGGACAAAAGGGCAACAGGATCAGCCATTCGCACGGAGGCTTTCGCCAAGCTCAACTACAAGAAGAAAGAATTCCACGTAGAACGATGGTACGATTCCCTCGCTGAGTGCCTTTGGGACGTTGGCCAAGCAGTGGAGAAATCCTGAAAAAATGTGGTTGACTTTTCTTGCAACGATGTTAGGATGAAGTTGTAAGGAATCGCGAGCGAGGAAAACAAGACAACGAAGGGGAGAGCAACAATGTGGACAATCACGGCATATGGACCGAATGGTTTTGTGAAGACTGTGACTTCCGAGATCGAAAGGGATAAGTGGCTGATAATTGCAAATCGTTTGGGGTGTGGTCTAGTCACTTGTGTGAAATCCTAGTGTTTTCTCAACCAAGTTTCAGGAGACAGTTTCGATGAAGACCAGCATCAGTGTGCAAGGCAAGCAAGTGTGGGTGACTCCGACCGGCTTCAAGCTGGGCAGCAAGGGAAAGGTGACTCCCACGGGTGAGTTCCTCGGTTCCCTGTCCAAGGGTGAGGCTCGCAAGCTCCGCAAGGAGATGTTCAAGATGGGCCAAAAGTCCAAGGCCAGTGCCAAACGGTTGGCAAGCTGAAAATCGCTGCGGTGCCCTTGGGGGAGTCTCGCCCCTCCCCCTTTTCCTACAAGGAGAATATCCAGTGATAAAATCAGAGATCAAAATCGGTGGCAAATATCGGATGCTGGTCAGCGGGAAGATTGTGACTGTCCGAGTCGATTTCATTCGTACATGCCCAGGAACCAAACGAGACAGAACGGTTTACCTTTGTACCAACCTACAAACAGGGAGGGAGTGCAAAGCCTATTCCGCCTCCAAGTTCCGTCTGGAAGTCACAGGTTGAAAAATTCAACCAAGATAGGAGACGAATCCAATGCGTGCCAAGTATTTGCTCGTGAAAGAATCCGCTGACGGCAAACAATCCCTCGTGATGCAGAGCCACGACTTCCTGCAAGTGGAAAAGGGGATGGAGTGGCTCAATCGGGTGGCGGATCGGCTGGGGACGGGGAGCAACTACTTCACGGCGGGATGGGAGTGGGGACAGCAAAACGGTTTGGTGAAGTGATTTGGCGATGACGATAATGATCTTGGAGGCACTGGGACGGGTACGATGACCCGTTGATCGGGCGTGACAAGTTAAGCGGTAGGGGACTCGGCCCTTGAACCGCCCAAGAACTTGCCCTGCTTAAAGGGGCACACGCTGAGCCGTAGTAGCCGGTTCGACTCCGGCCAGTGCCTAATTTGGGTGGGATCGATACGATTCGTGCCACCGAGAAGTCTTGTGATCCGCCCAACTTTTTTCGATCAGAAGATTTTACCTTGAGGAGTCAGATGAATTTCCCAAAAGAGATCTTGAACATCGTGGAACAGGCGGACAGGGATAACCCTTCATCCATCAAGGAAGCAGTTTCCCAAGCCAAACGAAACATCAGGGAGTGGTCGGAATATGAAAACTTCGTGGATACGTTCATCACTCACGCGATTCAGGAGTTGGTGTACGATTCCCGTCACCATGCAAATTGGGAGATGAAAAAGAAGCAAGGGGATCACTCCCCCGGACCACGAACCAACTACGGCACTTCGGAGAGTGTGCGGGAAGCCAACCAATCCCTGTATCTCTACCGCATCGGCGGATCTGTGTTGGGGATGCTGACTGGATCGGAACTCCTTCCCGTGGCGGAAAGTGAGGAAGCGGTCGCGGAAGGGCATCTGTTCAATGCGAAACTGTGCCGCAAGCTTCGTCCGCTCGTTCCCGACAATGCAAAGGTTCAGGACAAGGTGAGTGAGAGGAAACTGAAGGCCATCTTCAGGGAGTGTGGCCCCCACGAAAATGCTGCCTGACGCCAGACAAGAGTTGAAATCGAGGATCTTGGTGCATTCAGGCAGCAGAAAACATAATGCTTGGCGAAGATGGACGTGTGATCGACGCTGCTGATGCCAAGCATTTGAATCACGGGTGGGGTGAGTGATTTGATGAAACCGATGGAAACATTGCCCCACCCTGAAGCATGGCTGACGCTTTTTACACTGTAAACGAGGATATTGGTGTGAGCCATCCAAAACAACTATAAATCAAGGGGATCGTCAAAATGTTTGAAACCGAGAGCCACAATGATCCCTGAATTTCCAAGTGTTCGTAGGTGGGAATGTAATTTAACCTGAAACCGAAGGACGGGGCATTCCCACCCACCTTTTTCAACAAAGTGAGAGCAGCAATGGCACTGAAAACGAAACCGTCCGTGAATGGCAAGAAAGAGCAACCCAAGCTGGACCTGGACAAAGCTTGTCTGGAACTCGTCAGTCTCCAACGGCAGCGAAGTGTGGTGATGAAGTCCAGGAATATGCAGCAGAATCGCCTGCGTGCCCTGGTGGCGGGGGAAATTGGCTATTCCAACAAGATGGAGGAGAAGGAGCGATCCAAGAAGTTCAAGGAGGCTGACGACAAGATCAAGGAGATCATCGCAGGGGAAGGAACGGGGTTCCGTTTCCGCGAGATCGTGCTCACCAGCATGATTGGAATCAAGGCTTTCGACGATGCCAAGAAGGAGTACGAGAAGCAGATCAACAAGATTGCCAAAACCCTCCCTGTCGCGAAATGGGTTCTCCAACCTGAGCAACGTGGATTCGGCCTGAAATTCTTGGGGTATGTGATTGGGGAGACGGGCGATCTGCGGAACTACGCCAATCCTGCAAAGGTGTGGAAAAGGTTGGGCTGTGCCCCGTGGACCTTCTCAGGACACACGGCGATGGGGGCAACGTGGAAGCATCCCAACCGACAACCCGTGAAACTGCCCAAGCAAGAATGGGAGGCGTTTGGCTACTCCCCGAGACGTCGGAGCCTCTCCTGGCTCATCGGGGTGAACATTGTGAGGCAAAACTTCATTGGCGGGAGTGCGAGTGAAACCGATCCACGACTTGTCGATGAAGAAGAAATCGAGAGCGGTGGGGATGCTGGCCTTGGTAGTCCTGAAACCGATACAGGAAGTGCCGGACCTTACCGCTCTCGATACCTCGAAGCCAAGAAGTCCGCTGCGATCAAGCATCCTGACTGGACTCCCCAACACTGCAACTTCCATGGGATGCTCGTGGCGACCAAGCTCCTACTCAAAAACCTCTGGATCGAGTGGAACGGCAAGCCGAAAGATCCTGAGCTTTGGAAACAGCATGCGACAGGGTCCGGAGTGTGAACGAGTCATGAGTTGACATCCCTGAAATACTGCTGGCGAGTCTGATTATGAAATCGAGTTAGGTATTGCCAGCATTTGAAAATTGCTCTTCGTGGGTGATGATGTAAACGAAATCCTCCGTGGAGAGCACGAACCACGGGAAACCTTCCTTGGCGAGTCTGAACGTGAAAACCGATGAGAGGTGTGCTGGGAAGGTTTCCCTGGAAAACCCAAAATTTACACTTGCCAAACTTTGCAACTAAGCTAGAATGAAGTTGTAAAGAATTCGGTCCGATGGTTTGGAGGTTCGCAGATTGGTATTCTGCTCCCCTGCGTGGGCGGGGGAAAATGCCGTTCGAGTCGGCAGCAAGCTGGGTCGAAGTGCTGGGTTCGATTCCCACCCTCCAACTTCAGTGAGAAGATTTCAACCAAGAGGAGATGATTCCATGACGAACAAACTGAGTTGGCTGCGTGGCGGTGACGAAGGTGCCAAGTTCATTCCCGAAGGGGATTGGATCAGTGGGGCAGGATGGTTTCACATCGTTTCCCGGAAAGATCGGTATTTCGATCTCTACGACGTGAGGAAGGAACCGGGAAGCAAGCAATGCAACAAGAAGCGACTCTCCCTCAAAGCCTGCAAGGAACTGGCTGAGGAGATCGTGGCGGGAGAGGAAGAAGACGCCGAGGAGAGGAAGGTGGAATTCGAGGCGATGAGGGAAAATGAACAAGAAGCCCATAAGCGAATTCTCGATCTCCACAAGGATATCCGCGAAGCAGCAAACACTGGAAAACTGGAAACCCTCGTCGCCAATGAAGATGGGATTTTGGTTCGTCCCAGATCTCGCGAGGCGGAAGTCGTTCGAGTGATTGAAGAACACGAGCAAGGCAAGATCAAGATAATCGAGATGGACTACATGCCTGGTGATTTCCTCCCACCCGGACCCGAGAACCTCCCCAAAGCCCTCACCATGCCATGTGCCGAATCCAGAACCAAGGAGAAGACCAGGGGACTGTCCATCGAGGAAAAACCCCTCAAGGGGGGTATCGGTGACGATGAAGTGATTTCCGTCCGCAAGCTCCCGCCACACGAACAGCCCAAGTCCAAGAGCCGGGAGGAAGTCCAACAAGCCCTCAACAAGCTCATGCTCAAGAACGGGAAGAACTTCCCCAACTGGTCGGAGTTCTCCAACATCCTCAAGGAGAACGGCATCGATCCTGGGGATGTGAAGCAGGGCATGATCGCGGAAGCGGAAAAGTGGGCACGGGAACACGCTGACGACAAGCCCAAGCAACCTCGGATGGTGAGTCTGGAGAATCAGCCTATCGGAACCACTTTCAAGATCCCCGGCATGGACTTCGAGCAAGGAGTTCTCCTGGACAAGAATCCCTGTTCAGTCAAGGTGAGAGTCACTCAGGGTTGCAAGGACAGGGAGATTGACTGGAGTTTGGGCACGATGGTTGTCGTGGTGGGCAAAGTCGATCTTGAAAAACCAAGCCCAAGTGGCGAAAATGATCGCTCACAGGCAAAGGTGGAGGACGTTCCCCCACCAGAGGAAACAATGGAGGATGTAATGAAGCATGCTAGTGGTATCGAGGTCAGTTTGAAGGACGCGAAGAATCTGCTGATCGCTCTGGGACTGAAGGAGGAAGTAGTCAGAAGTGAGAAGATGACAGCAACGAAGGTGCAGACCAAGCTCAACAACATCGAGAAGATCCTGAAGGATGCCAACGAAGTGGAGGGCGAAAATCTCAAACTCCTCAAAGCCATCACCGACTGTCTTTCAGAGAAGGGAGAGGGAAGCATCGAAGTAGTTGACGAAACGGAAAAGGAGGAAACGGAGCAGGAAGAGGAAAAGCCCACCAAGAAGGGCAAGAAGTCAGCCAAGGCTGAAAAAGAGGAGAAAACCGAAGAGACGAAGATCGACGAGAACTACATCATCAATGGAGTCGAGCCTCGCTTCTGGGAGCCGGAAAAGGCCAAGCTCGTGCCCCTGACGGAGAAACTCGCTCGCCAGTTCAAGGAGATGACTCGGTTCCCCCGTGATCGTGAGATCCAAAAAGCCCGGATGGAATACTTCCGGGGAGAGGTAAAGAACAAGGAGTTCCGGGGGGCAGAATGGGTTTCTTGTCGAGTCGAAGAAACCGGCCAAACCTACCGGATGAACGGGAAACATACCTCCCACGTCTGCTGCGAGTTCTACGATAACAAACAGGATCTCGATGGGATCACGATCACGCTGAGGCACTTCGAGTGCCCTACCCTGGCTGACGCTGCTGCACTCTTCAGCAAGTTCGATCCCAAGATTTCGGTTCGCACCAAACAGGATTTCCTCCGGGCATACGCTTCGACCATCGAGGAAACCTCCGAACTGCCTGACTGGCTGATTACGCTCCTCACTGCTGGCCTGTCCTTCGCCGAGTGGGAAGGCCGGGGGTATCGTTCCAAGAGTGTCGATGAGCAAGCCGGGGTGATGTTGGGAAAACCTGAGTTCGCTACTTGGCTCAAGGATATGCTCGGAACCGACCGTGCTGCAACCAAGTTCCTCGCCCGTGCCCCTGTCATCGGGGCAATGGCCAAGACTTTCGATAAGGACTCGGATGCCGCTACGGAATTCTGGACAGCCATCAGGGACGAGTGCGATGATCCCAAGGATGCTCCTCGCAGACGTCTCAACACTTGGCTCCTGAAACACAAGCTCGGGGGCAGGTCGGATGGGGAAGGTGCCAGCGAGCGGGAGTTCTACATCGTGTGTCTGAAAGCGTGGAACGCATGGCGAACGGATAAGAAAACGAATCTCACTTTCGACAAGGAGAAGGACAAGGAAACTCTCGAAGTCGTTTAACTTCATGGGCGGGGGTAAATAGGCTCAAAATCTAGATGCTCCCGCCCATTCCACATACAGAGCATGGAGGTGAACAGTGCTGGTACTTTCGAGAAGGTACAATGAGTCCATCAAGATCGGAAGTGATGTGACGATAACAATATTAGAGATCCGAGGGGACAGAGTGAGGATTGGGATCGATGCCCCGGACGAGGTTCCCATCCACCGTCACGAAGTCTGGGAGAGACTGCAAAAGAGAGGAAAAGATGAGTGTGCAAATTGAAAGGCAAGAACTGATTCAAGTCCTTCAAGCCATCGAACCTGGACTCGCAGGAGCCAAGGAGATTCTCGAACAAAGTTCCTGTTTCTGTTTTGCAAGGGGGAGTATTTGGAGTTTCAATGACGAAATATCATGCCACATCCCATCCCCCTTCGGTGAAGAATTCACCGGAGCGATTGTCGCCAAGCCATTGCTGGAAGTGTTGAACAAACTCAAGGTTGACACTCTCGATGTCTCCTGGGATGACACTCACCTGATCCTGAAAGGGAAGGGATTCCGCATGGTCAAGATGCGTTTCGAGCCTGAGATCCAACTTCCCCTCGATGCTGTGGACGAGCCAAGCGAGTGGAAGGATCTCCACGAGGACTTCTGCGATGCCATCGGAACCGTCCAACACTGTGCCTCCCATGACAAGGATCAAGGCTATGAAGGCACCTGCGTTCACGTCGCGAAGAAGTGGGTGGAGGCATGCGACTCCGTGCAACTCTGTCGGTGGAAACTGAAGACTGGTTTCCAATCCCCCATCCTGATCCGTCAAAGCAGCATTAAACACATCGTCACGTCAGGAGTGAATGAGTTCGGACAGACAGACCAATGGACTCACTTCAAGGCTCCGAGTGGACTGGTCATCTCCTGTCGTTACACACAAGAAGAGTTCACCGACTACTCCGATCAGTTCGATTTCGAGGGGAACTCCATCACTCTCCCCAAGGGGTTGGCGGATGACTTGCCCGTGGCGGAAGTGTTCAGCCGTGAGAACATTGACAACAACAAGGTCAAAGTGGAGTTGAAAAAGGAGGAAATGTGGGTGAAGGGGGTGGGAATCAACGGGGAGTTCCGCCAAAAGAAAAAGGTGGCATGGAACGGTGAACCCCACCAATTCTGGATTGCTCCTCAACTCCTGAGCAACCTCATCACCAAGCATGAATCATGCATCATCGGCAAGGAGAAGATCCGAGTGGAGGCCGGCAAGTTCATGTATTGCACAACTCTTGAAACGGACGACGATAGGCACCAGTCCAATGGGGAGGAGGGTGGGGAATGAGTGAGGAAATCAAATGTGTTGATGTCAATGACTGCCAGAGGTGTGGACATGATCACCTTCATCTGGTGTTCAAGCCCCTTTCCAATCCAGTGGACAAGTGGAATTGGTGGGGGACGTGCCCAAACAAGAACGAGCCGATCCTGTTGATGTTCTTCGAGAATAAGGAGAAGTGAAAATGTTTGGATGGCTGTTCGGTTGCAAGAAGAAGCAGGACAAGAAAACGACAAGGGCAACGGGATCAGCCCAACAAAGTCGATCCAATGACTCTGATGATCCCTGGCCCACGTTCCTGAGTTTCCTGGGATCGTCTGGTGACTCGTGTGGGAACGATCCTGGTGAGGGGAATGATTCAACAGGATGTCGCGATTCGTCCAGTTCGTTCGACTCGGGGGATTGTGGGGGAGGAGATTGCGGAGGATGTGACGGGGGAGGTGGGGAATGACGATAATCACTGAAGGGGAATGGACGGAACCAGAAAACCCCACTTACCGATGTGATGTCCATCTCCACCCCGAAGCAGACGGCGGATTCTGGGTGGAAGCGTCAAATCTCCCTGGATGCTGCTCTCAGGGAGATACTATCGAGGAAGCCCTTGAAAATATCAAGGAGGCATTGGAGGGAGTGATTGAATGCTACCTGGAAAGGGATGGGAAGATTCCTTGGGCAGACGTTCCTGAGACGTTGGAACCGGGAACCATCGTCAAGCAAGTGGTTGTGGAGATCAAGAAATGACTGTGGAAGAAATTAAAACCCTCTGTGAGGAGAACGTTCCCGGAACTCTGGGACGAAGTGCTGTGGTGGTGTTGCTGGGCAAGGTTGAAGAGTTGGAGGAGGAATGCCTTACCCTCCGCAGACTGTTGGTTGAGGCAGCGGAGCAACTCCAAATCCATGACGAGGAGTACAGACACGTCACTCGGAAGGGATTGAAAGAGGAAATCAGCAAGGCAATCGAGGGAAAGAAGCTGTGAAAGGATTCTTCTCGTCCACTCCCACCCTCCGACAAACCCTCCCCCTCGTTGCTCAATGCCATCTCTGCAAACTGGACAAGGAATGCCTCTCCCCCAAGATGGGAGTGAATGGCAAAGGGGAAAGGAAAATTCTCATTGTCGGGGAAGCCCCTGGAGAGAATGAGGACAAGAGAAATCTCCCTTTCATCGGCAAGACGGGCAAGCTGCTGTCGGAGACGTTGGCCAAGTTCGATGTGAAAATGCGGAGGGATTGCTGGATCATCAATTCTGCACGTTGCAGACCGCCGAAGAATGCCCTCCCTGAAAAGTCCATTGATTTCTGCCGTCCGAACGTGATCAACGACATCAAGGAACTCAATCCAGAGGTCATCATCCTGTTGGGAGGGGCAGCTGTCAAGTCCGTTCTCGGGTGGTTGTTCAAACCTGAGCCGGGTGGGATCACGAAGTGGGCTGGGTGGCGAATCCCTTGTCAAAAGATCAACACTTGGATTTGTCCTGCGTGGCATCCCTCTTACGTGAGCAGAGGGGAGAAGAATGAGCAAGTAATCAAGCTATTGTGGGAAAAGCACTTGGAGGAAGCTGTAAACCTTTCCGGCAGACCGTGGAAGAAAGTGCCTGATTGGGAATCTCAGGCACGCATTGAGATGGACGTGCGGAAGGTTCCCGGTTGGATTGATCGCCTCATGGAGTCAGGCAAGCCCCTCGCGTGGGACATTGAAACTGACCGGTTGAATCCCGATCATCCAGATGCGAGAATAGTTTGCTGTTCAGTTTCAGATGGCAATGTTTCCGTGTCCTACCCTTGGCACGGGGAAGCCATTGAGGCAACCAAGAGATTCATTGTTTCCAACGTTCCCAAGTTTGGTTTCAGCATCAAGTATGAAACCAAGTGGGCACGAAAGCTCCTGAAAGTCACCCCGAGGAATTGGAAGTGGTGTGGCCAACTTGCTGCCCACGTTCTCGATAATAGACCGGGCATCTGCTCCTTGGAGTTCCAAGAGTTCGCTGTCCTTGGGTTCCCCGAGCACAAAAGCAAGATCAAGCCCTACCTGGAGGGGGATGGCAGCAACGACAAGAATAGGATTGATGAGTTGTCGTTGGAGAGGCAGCTGCTCAAATACAACTCTCTCGATAGTCTCATTGAATGGAAACTGGCGGACAAGCAAATGCAACAGATGGGGGTGCAACTGTGAACAAGAAACTTTTGAGACTGGCTGCGATGTTCCTGGATGTGGCTGCTGAGGAGTTCTCCAATCACGGATGCAAGGATTTTGATTTCCCCAAGGACTGGACCAAGGAAGAGCAACAGGAGTTCAACAGGGCAGTCCACCTGAAAATGAGTGGGGAAGAGGAGACATTCAGAGTCAACGATTGGATGGCCATGCGTTGGATCGCGGAACAACTCAGGGAGACGGAGGAGTTATGAGTGATTCAGGGAGAAGCATGCGGGACAGTGAAGACACGAGGACTTCGGAGGAGATCCACCAAGCCGAGGACGATAATAGAGTGCGACAACTTTACTCCGAGTTAATTCGCAGGGAGCCGTCCGAGATCAGGAAGGAATCACTCAGGGCACTTTTCAGACTGTTCAACGAGTCGAGGGCACACTGATGATGTCACGAGACGAGATCGAAGCTTTCTTCCTGAACCACGATGATCCGATCTACGAGCAGATTCAGGAAGCGGAAACCGAGGACGAGGCGGAAGGGATTGCCTCCGACGCACTCAACGACGAAAACCTTGGACCGGAGTACGAATCACGGGATCTGATCGCAGTGGTTCGCAAGATCAGGGAGCAAGAATAATGCCAAGTGAAGCCTTTGGAATCATGATCGACCTGGGAGACAAACTGGCGGATCTGGTCAGGGATCACGTCGAGTGGAGCCGTGCAACCTTCGGGATTGATGAAGTTCGTGGACCAATCGGACCACTGAAACACCTGGAGAAGGAAGCAGGCGAAGCTCAAAAAGCTTACTTGGAATTCTCTCGATTTGCCTCAATGGAGGATTCGGTTGCGGCTCAATCAGCCGAGAAAGACTTCAAGGATGAACTCGCGGACTGCTTCCTGTTGCTCCTCGATGCCTCCCGTCGATCTGGAGTGAAAATCATGCAACTGATCGAGGCAGCCCAAGCCAAGCTGGAAGTGAACAAGAAACGGGAGTGGCCAAAGGCTGGAGTCGATGACGCAGTGGAACACATCAAGGAGAGCTAATGGCTGAACTGATCTTCAAGAGCGATATCGACGTCGAGCATGTTGCCCACATGGGCAACGATCAAATGATCGCCAACGCTGCCTGGGTATCCACCAAAGGCATGCGAGAGACTCCAAGCGATCCCGCTAAGGTGAAGGGACTGTTGAAGTTCCTCATGCAGAAACGACATGGCACTCCATTCGAGTGCAGTTCCTTGTGCGTCCGAGTTCACGCCCCCATCAAGGTCTGGCGAGAGTGGCACCGTCACCGCGTGGGTTGGAGTTACAACGAAGAAAGTGGCCGTTACAAGGCACTCGATCCGATCTTCTGGATTCCTCCCCGTGAACGTCCCATGATCCGCCCAGAGGGGTTCAAGTCGTCTCGCCCTGCTTTCGACTTCGCTACGGACGAGGAATACGAGCAAACCGTTGAAGATTTGACCCGTGCTTATCAGGTCTGTTACGGAAGCTACGAAGATATGCTGGAGAACCAGGTGGACCGTGGTCTTGCCCGCGACGTTCTTGGCGTTGGAATCTTCTCGGCCTGCTACTGCACGGCAAATCCTCGAAGCATCATGCACTTCCTGGAACTAAGGACGAAGCGAGCAGACGCCAAGCGTCCCTCCGATCCGTTGTGGGAGATTGCCTACGCAGCCAACAAGCTGGAGGTGATCTTCGCGGAACACTGGCCACTGACCCATCGACTGTGGAACGAAAACGGAAGGCAAGCCCCATGACAAGAGAATTGTTGCCAGAGAGACGAGCCAGTTTCACCCAATCCATTCACATGGGAGGGCAGGGGTTCCATCTCGGCTTTGGGGAATACCCTGATGGCCGACTCGGTGAGATTTTCATCAATGCCAACAAGACGGGAACCTTCGTTCGGGGAGTGTTGGATGCCCTTGCCAGGATGGCCTCGCTTGCCCTCCAACATGGCATCCCAACCAAGGAAGTGGCTGAGATCATGAGGGGACTCAACTTCCCTCCTCATGGTCCGGTGGAGGGTTCTCCCACCTGTTCAGGGGCAGTCAGCGTGGCAGATTGGATCGGTCAGGAAATCGAAGCGTTTTACGTTCCGAAGGAAGTTAATCATGCCACTTCAGATTGATCCTGAGTGGGAATACTGGACTCCCGATCCTGAAATTGAGGAACTGTTTCAGGACTCAGGACGTTTGGGGACTCGCGTTTTCGGCATGATGGATTTTCCACGCAAGAAGGACTTCGTGGCAGGGATCAGGTTTGGCAAGGGGAACCCTGATGGATTTTGGGGGCATCTGGCTCTCCCTAAGTGGACCAGTCGAGACTTCAGAGAGGAAATCCCCGAGAGGAAGTGCAAGGGATGCCAAAAGTGGTTCACTCCTAACCGTTCAAGCAGAGTTTACTGTTCTCTAAAATGTACTCATAGGTTTCGCGGCAGACCAAGAGAGTTGGAGGATGTCGAGTGTGGACACTGCAATAGGGTTTTCCGCCCCCGTGACTCAACCCAAAAGTTCTGCTCCGTCAGGTGTTGGTCGGTCGAAGCCTCCAAGAAAGCGGCAGACATTCGCACCAAGAAGTTTGACGAGAACAAATTTCGGCTGATGTGGTTGGGCGGGGTGAGAGTGATCGACATCCAAAAGGCTTTCGACTCCTCCAAGAAATGGGTTCAAACAACCAGAAAAAAGATGGGACTTCCCAAGAGAAAAGAGAGATGAAAACCTGGACTCGTGAGGATTTGACTCCATTCTCCACTTGGAGACACATCGCTACAAACTCCACCTACACCGTCTTAGGGATTGGCACGGAATCGACCAACGGGGATCGTGAGGGTGAGGAGAGGGCGGTCTATCTCAGTCATACCCAAGGCAAGATCAAGCTTCGGGAAGTGACTGAGTTCCTCGATGGACGGTTCCAAAAGGAGAGTTGAGAAATGCTGTTGATCGACAAACAGATCCGTGAACTGTGCAATGCCAACGGATGGGATCCGACTCCTTGGTTTCCTCCGCAGAAGTCGTGGTGTTCCCAGGTTCAACTTCAAGCTCCAATCATCCAACCATTCTCCGAATGCGTCAGGGGCAATGGCGTGATCTCGTGGGGTCTGACTCACGCTGGGTACGATATCCGTCTTGGAAAGAAACTTCTGTTGTTCCGAAACGTGTTTGGTGAAGTCATCGATCCCAAGCGGTTTGACGACGAAGAGTACAGAGAAAAGATGTTTTGGGAAATCCCTGCCCCCAATGGGAAGGAGCAAGGTCACGCATTCACTATTCCCCCAAACTGCTACGCTCTCGCAACTTCAGTGGAATGGTTCAACATCCCCAAATTCCTCAAGGGGCGATGTGTGGGGAAGTCCACCCTAGCCCGTTCGGGAATCCTGATCAATACAACACCTCTGGAGCCAGGGTGGTCTGGCAATCTCACCATCGAGATCGGCAACGTGACCAACTCCCCTGCCAAGATCTACTGCATGGAAGGCATTGCTCAGATCGAATTCGAATTGTTAAACGGCATTCCCGATAATGATTACGAGAGCAAGGGAGGCATCTACCAAGGGCAAACTGACGTGACTCCTGCGAGGGTGAAAAAATGAGCAAGAAGACACTCAGCATTGGGACACTTCTCAGACGAGAAACCTACTCCAACGAAGAGAGACTGATCGCCAAACTGGAAGTGATCTCCTCTGACAGATGGGTGATTCCCTTCAACGAATTAGTGGGAAAGACATTCAAGATTCTAAGTGGAACAGATCAAGTCATCATCGTGGAAGAGGTCAAGTACGAACCTGTGGGAAAGGAGGTTTGGTGAAACATGAATTTCAAGATCGAAGTCTCCAGTGGCATCTGGAAGAGTGCTGGAGAGGAAGCAATCGTGCGAAGGATCGCCCAAGTCGTCTACGGCACGGATGACGGAGTGAAACGCAACGAGCACAGGGCTTGGCACCTGAAGCAGTCTGCCAATGATTGGTGGGCAATGAGGCTGAACGAAATGAATGGAGTCATCGAATTCGAGGTGGGATATCGCTACGGGAGTGGAAACAACAAACCGATGATGCAAGCCCTCGAAACATTCCTCAACTGGATTTTCTCCAAATGAAGCCTCATCTCCCCCAAGCCCTTGAACTGCTCCAAAAGGGTTCCCTCGCGTTCGCTCAGATCGAGAACAATGGCATCAGGATCGACACCGCTTTCCTGGACAAGTCGATCAAGGAGACGGGGGAGAAGATCAGGGAACTTGAAACCTCCATCCGAGGCAGTGACTTTTTCAAGGAATGGCGTAGGCGATACGGGGTTGAGTCCAACCTCGACTCCCCCCAACAACTTGGCAAAATGCTTTTCGACGTCATGGGCATCGAACACCCCCTGAAGGATGAGGAGTTCGGAGGTCGCACCAAGAAAAAGAAATTTGGGGGGATCTGGAAGACGGATGAAGAAGTTTTGAGCAAGATCGACCTCCCCTTCACCAAGGACTTTTTGAGACAGAAGAAGTTGAAGAAGCTGCGATCCACCTACCTCATCAATCTCAAGAGAGAGACAGTGGATGGATACTTCCATCCCAACTTCAATCTGCACACGGCTGCAACTTATCGCTCTTCCAGCAGTGGGGGCGAGACAAGGGGACTGAACTTTCAGAACCTTCCCATTCGCAATCCTGAGTTCGCGGAGGCAATCAGGAGGAACCTCATCCCCCGAAACAAGAGGGTGATTGTTGAACCTGACGAATCCCAGCTTGAAGTGAGGATTGCGGCATGCTACTGCAAAGATCCAGTGCTCATCAAATACATCACTGATCCAACCTCCGACATGCATCGTGACAGTGCAATGGACCTGTTCTTCCTCAAGTCGGATCAGGTGGACAAGAAGAGCACTCGGGATTGGGCCAAGAATCGTTTCGTGTTCCCGTCCTTCTATGGTTCTGTGTGGTTTCAAACTGCCCCTGCCCTGTGGGATGGTGTGTTGTCTGGTGCGAAACTGCCCAACTCCGAAGTGACTGTAAGGAAGCATCTCAGAAAGAATGGCATCAGGGAATTGGGACCATGCAAAACAGGGGTGAATTCGGTTCCCGGCACCTTTGCCCACCACGTTCGCCAGTGCGATAGGAAGCTCTGGGAACGTTTCAAAGTGTACGCTCAATGGAAACGTGACACTTGGGACAGATACCAGCGGGAGGGATACCTGCAATCCCACACTGGTTTCGTGATGGTCAATGGCAAGGAAGGGCCAATGAAGCGGAATGACACGGGGAATTACGCCATCCAGGGGAGTGCATTCCACTGCCTTCTGTGGGCAATCATCAACATTCAAAAGTGGTTGAACGATAATAGAATGAAGACGAAGATCCTGGGGCAAATACATGATTGCCTCCTATTGGATGTTCCACTAAATGAGCTTCAAGACGTGTTGCACGTTTGCCGAAAATTCATGGTGACGGAACTGATGAAGGCGTGGAAATGGCTGATCGTACCTCTCGACACGGAAGTTGATGTCACTCCCCAGGATGGATCATGGCACGAGAAAAAGCCGTGGCTGTGCCAGGATGGGCTGTGGCAACCAAAACAGAAAGCAGCATGAAATGAAATCCTTCTCCAACAAAAAGACTTGGGATGACGAATGGTTGGTGGATAACTGGTTGATGTTCCTCAAGTGTGATCCCAACAAGGCTGCTCATCAGGATGAATTCGACAAGGGTTTTTGTCCAGCCTACAGGAAGGACACGGGGCACAACGTCACGAATGGCGAAATTTACCGACGATGCATCAAATTGAGGAAGGCACGGGCCAAAAAAGATGAGGAAGATCCCAAGAGTTTCCCCTACTGCTCCAGAGGGAAGCCTCAAAAACACCTACTGACCTGGGACGAAGATCTGTTGTTGATTCGCCTGTATGATGATCTCAGCGGGAAGTTGAGCAATGGAGAGATATGCACCACTGAGAACTTGCCTTACACCGAGGAAGAGCAGCAAATGCTGGCCGACTTCCAAGCGGAGACAGGCAACAAGAAAGTGACTCTATGCGAAATGGCGAGGGCATTGCAAAACCTGCGTCGGGCGAAGAGGCTCCCGAGGAAGTTCAAATGAGGTGAAAAATGACCAACAGGGAATTGGCGATTCAATTGATCGGTCTGAACTTGCACGAACTGGAGAATCAAGCAAAGGTCAGGATCGTCACAAGAAATGAGCACGGAGTAGTGATCAAAGCCCAAGAGGCTGAAGTTAAAACACTCTACCCCTTCCACGGGGAAATCGGCATCGAGATATCTGATATCAAGAAAGCTGAGTTGCGATGAACTACGAACAGTTCCTCAAGTCGAAAGCGATCCCAGACAACTCCTGCGGATTCAAGCCGGTGTGGATGCCCAAATTCCTTTTCGACTTTCAACGGATGCTGGTGGATTGGTCAGTGGCAAGAGGTAGGGCAGCGGTCTACGCGGATTGTGGCCTTGGCAAAACACCAATGCAACTCGTTTGGGCACAGAACGTGGTCCAGCAGACCAACGGGAAAGTCCTGATCCTGTGCCCTCTGTCCGTGTCCCCTCAGACGATCAAGGAGGGGGAAAAGTTTGATATCAAAGTCCACCGTTCCTGGAAGGGAGAGAGCAAGAAGGGAATCAACATCACTAACTATGAACGGTTGAAACACTTCAACCCGAAGGATTTCGCTGGGGTGGTGTTGGATGAGAGCGGTATCCTCAAGAATTTCGATGGGAAGTATCGCAAGGAGATCACTGACTTCTTGAGTCGGGTGAAACACCGCTCCCTCTGGTCCGCGACTCCTGCTCCCAACGATTGGATGGAGTTGGGCACTCAGTCTGAAGCCCTTGGTGAGATGGGACGGAATCAGATGTTGGGGATGTTTTTCACCAACGGCGGGGAAACCACTCAAGAGTGGGAACTGAAGGGACACGCCCGGAGAAGGTTCTGGAGATGGGTTTCCACTTGGGCGAGGACGATCCGCAAGCCCTCTGATTTCGGTTTCCCTGACGAGGGGTTCATCCTGCCCCCTCTGCACGTTCAAAGGCATTTGGTGCCTGCTGCGATGAAGAAAAAGGGTTTCCGTGCAGAGGCGAGAACCCTTGAGCAGCAACGGGAGGAGAAGTGGAAAACGCTAGTTCCGAGGTGCGAGAAAGTCCTTGAACTACTGCCAAAGGGCAAGTCCTTTATCGCCTGGTGCCATTTGAACGACGAGGGGGATTTGCTGGAGAAGATCCTCCCCGGAGCCGTGCAAGTCTCAGGAAGTGACAGGGATGAGGAGAAAGAGGAAAAGCTCGTTGCCTTTGCGAGTGGTCAGGTGAAGGTTCTGGTCACAAAGCCCAAGATCGCCTCTCATGGACTCAACTGGCAGCACTGTTCAGACATGAGTGTTTTCGCCTCCCACTCGCATGAGGCATACTACCAACTCGTTCGACGGTGTTGGCGATTCGGACAGAAAAATCCCGTGACCGTTAACATGGTGGCGAGTGAGGCTGAACTTCCCGTGTTGAAAAACATGGTGAGGAAAGAAAGACTCGCCACAGATATGTTTGAGGGTGTGATCCGGGAAATGCACGAGTTCCAGACGGGGAAAGTGCAAGAAGACAATCACAAGGTTGATCTGGAGGTTCCCGCGTGGTTCAAAAGCTGAAAATCAAAAACCAAGTGGCTTGCAAAACCCACGCCTTGTACGAGGGGGATTGTTGCAAAATCTTGCCTCAACTCCCTGACGAGTTCGTGGGATTCTCCGTGTTCTCACCCCCGTTCTGCTCGCTGTACTCCTACAGTGACAGTGATGAGGACATGGGTAATGTGAAGTCCAATGAGGAATTCTTCGATCACTTCGGTTTTTTAGTCAAGGAACTATTCAGGGTGACGATGCCAGGGAGGAGCGTGGCTGTTCACTGTATGGATTTGCCCACTCACAAGAGCAAGGGGGAGGAGATTGGAACCTACGACTTCCCAGCAGACATCAACGCTTGTTTCCTGAAGAATGGTTTCATTCGCCACTGTCGAATCGTCATCTGGAAAGATCCCTTGATTGCAGCCACCAGAACTCATGCGGTGGGATTAGCTCATCAGCAATTGGTGAAGGATTCCGCCATCAGTCGAGTGGGCATTCCTGATCAGATATTGGTCTTCAGGAAACCGGGGGAGAACCCCAAGCCGATCCCTCACCCGGAAGGACTCACAGAGTACCCTGGAATGACTCCAATTCCAAAGGACTTGGACAAGTGGATTGACTCCAAGGACACGGCCAAGAACAAGCGTTCCCACTGGATATGGCAGCGAATCGCTTCGCCAGTGTGGTTTGACATCAACCAGGTGGACGTTTTGCCCTTTGTGAAAGCGAGGGACAAGGACGATCAAAGGCACATTTGCCCTCTTCAAAGACAAACCATCCAGAGGTGTTTGATTCTGTGGTCCGCTCCCGGTGACATTGTTCTCACCCCATTCATGGGTGTGGGCAGTGAAGTCTACGAAGCGGTGAGAATGGGACGCCGTGGGGTGGGGGTGGAGCTCAAGCCGAGTTATTTCCGGCAAGCCGTGAAAAACCTGGAATCCCTGAAGACAAAGCAGAAGGCGAGGGCAATGAGCAATGGAAAAGAGTAAAGAGTAAAGAGTTCAAGATCGTGACTCTGTGCGGTTCCACCAAATTCAAGGATGCATTCATAAAGGCGAACCGGGAGGAATCAGCCAAGGGCCATCTGATTTTCACTGTCTGCTGGTTCACTCATGTGGACGGACCATGCAGCCAAGAGGAAGAGGAGATGTTCCGACGCATTCACTTCCCCAAGATCGATCTCTGATGAGATTCTCGTCCTGAACGTCGGAGGATACATCGGGGAACACACAAGAAATGAGATCAAGTACGCCAAGACTCAGGGAATTCCGATTCGGTATCTGGAGGAGCCTGCGAAATGAGTGAAGATCAAGCCACTGAACTCTACCGAAGATTTCGCCCCAAGAACTTCAAACAGGTCATCGGCCAACCCCAAGCCGTGAAGCAGTTGGAGGGGTTCCTCACCAATGGTGGGGTTCCCCACTCAGTATTGCTCACTGGCCCCTCTGGAGTCGGCAAAACCACACTAGCTCGCATCCTCCAGAAGAAGCTGGACTGTCATGTGTCCTGCTTTAGGGAGATCAATTGTGCGGACTCCCGTGGTGTGGACACGGTGCGGGAGATCAAAGCTGAGATGCGTCATCTTCCACTAATTGGGAAGTGCAAGATCTATTTGTTGGACGAAGTCCATCGCACAACAGGAGATGCCCAATCGGCTCTCCTGAAGATCCTTGAAGACACTCCCAAGCATGTTCACTTCATGCTTGCAACCACTGATCCCCAAAAGCTTCTGAACACCATCAGGACACGTTGCACGGAGATCAAACTGCAACCCGTGTCTGAGCAGCAACTCAAGGAACTGTTGAGTTCGATTCTGGCCAAGGAAAATATCAAGATCGACTCTGCTGAAGTGGTGGAGAGGATTGCGGAAGTGGCGGATGGTTCCCCCCGCAAGGCACTCGTGTTGCTCCAACAAGTATCGATGCTTCAAGGGAGCCAACTGGAGGCAGTGCAGAAGTCCGACGTGCGAAGGGTGGCCTTTGACATCGCCAAGCATCTCATGTGGGAGTCGAAGCCCAACTGGCCCAAATTGGCTGAGATCATCAAGGGGTGTGAGGAGGAGCCAGAGTCGATCCGTCGTCTGATCTTGTCCATCGCCACCACGGAGATGTTGAAGGCCAACAAGAACGCAGGAAGGGCTTACAACGTCATCCTGGCCTTCGAGGGGGACTTTTTCACCAGTGGCCGAGCAGGATTGGTTCGTGCAGCCTACGAAGTTCTGAACAAGTGAAGACGATAATGAATATAGGAAGGGTGGCTGCGATGGAGACGATTTCTCCATGCGGTCTAGCTGGGAAGCCGAATAGTTACAGAGGCGGCGAACTCAGACACCGAGGCCAATGGTACATTTCCTCTGTACTAGTGCCGGGGTCAGGTAGGTTAAGTCCTACCAGCTACCCTTCCTATTTTTACAACAAGGAGAACCCACATGACGAAGCGGAAAGCTTTAACTGTGGCGGACGTGAAACAAGCGATCAAGAATATCAAGGAGGAAGCAAAGGACGATTTCGAAGCAGCCTACGGATCAGAGATATGCCTCTACAAGGAAGTCCTGAAGGAAGTAGTTAAACTCACGGAACATCGAACCGACGATCCCAACACTCAACTGGACATCATTCGGGACGTGGCACGGGAAGCTCTGAAAGCCTCCAAGATCAAGTTCACGAGGGTAACAGCATGAAAATCATGGCAGGAATCAGTTTCCTGATGGTGATTGTGATGATCCTTGCTTTCATTTACGCCACCTTCTTCAAAAGGAACTGACATGAAGGAACTGGAATTCTTCGAGATCGACAAGGATCGCCTTGACGAGGAATGGGTGAACCACGTCAAGACCTTCCACAAGCTCGCCATCGTCTCCGCTGATGCCAGGGAGGAGTTGGAGCGAGCGAAGGCAAATGAGGAGATGGTCAAGGACGAACTGAAGGCAGTGGTGGCGGAACTCGACTTGGACATCCGCTCCAATCCCTCCAAGTATGGTCTGGAGAAGGTGACCGAGGGAGCCATCGAGAAAGTGGTCATCCTCCAGTCCAAACACGCCAAGGCTCAAAAGAAGGTCTACAAGGCACGGCAGCAGTGCATCAAGGCTCAGCATGACAGCAATGTGGCCGATGCAGCCGTGAAGACGATGGATCACAAGAAGAAGGCTTTGGAGGATCTCGTCACCCTTCAGGGACGGGATTACTTCAGCAGTCCAAGACTGTCGGGGGAAGCGGGCAAGGAGATGGTGGAGAAGGAGAGACGGGAAATCCGCTCCAGCAGGAGTGTGAGATGAATGAGTGGATGATAACAGGTCTGGTTCTGATGTCACCAATCTGGGTGTACATCATCGCCAAAATGGTGACATTCGGGATTCTCAAGGCAAGGCGTCAGTTTCAAGAACAAACCGAAAGTGAGGAAAAGAATGGCAGTGAGTCGTCGCGAAAAAGAGAAGCGTGAAATTCGGTACGCTTCCGCCAAGGATCGTGCGGAGAAACACGAGAAGGAGTTTGAACCAACAGCATTGAACATCCCCGAGGGATGCAAGCTGTTTCGGTTCAAGAAGGAGGGGGTGTATCGCCTGGACATCCTCCCCTACCAAGTTAAAACCGGCTCAGAAACTCCTGGGGGCAATCCCTATGTCGATGAAGGCTTCTACGCCTACGAACGCACGTACTACGTTCATCGTGTTCCCACTCCTGATGGGGAGAGGAGATACTGCTGTCTCGCCAAAACCTTCAAGAAGAAATGCCCCATGTGCGAGTGGTTGAGCAAGAGATCCCGTGAGGGTATGACATGGAATGAAAGGAAGGATTTCGAGCCGAAGGATCAGCAACTCTTCAACATCATCGATCTGGACGATCCCAAGGCAGGAGTGCAAGTTTTCGCATTCAACTGGTTCGAGTTCGGCAAGATAATCGATGCCAAAGCCAAAAACAAGGAGAGGTATCGGGAGTTCTACTCCCTCAAGGGTGGATACACTCTGGAAGTCACCGTCGAAGAGCAGGACTTCAAGGGAAAGACGAGATATAAGCCCATCAGCTTCGACTTCGAGAAGCGGAATGACTACGACACCGACATACTGGAAAAGGTGTTCGATCTCGACACCATGCCGAAGGAACTGACCTACGCGGAGTTCTCCAAGATCGTCAACGAGGGGGAGGGTTCCGACGAAAAGGCCAACGGCGAAGCCCCCAAATCCTCCAACAAGTCCAAAAGCAAGCAGGAAGAGCCTGACGAGGATGAAGACGAAGATCAGGAAGATGAAGAGGACAACGAGGAAGAGGATGAAGAAGAGGACGAAACTCCCGCCAAGTCCAAAGGCAAACAAAAGGAGAAGACCGCGAAGGAGTGTGGCATCAAGCTCAACGACTACGTGCAACATCCCAAGCTGGGTGAGTGCAAAGTCGTCAAGATCTCACCGGATGGCACCAGCCTCACCCTGGAGGATGAGAACGACGATGCCACGTCAGGGGTGGCCCCCGAGGATTGCACCATCATCCCGTTGAAGGGGAAGTCTGACACCAAGTCCAAGCCTGTGAAGGGGAAGGGGAAGGGAAAGCCTGATCCTGACGAGGATGAAGACGACTCCGACGATGAAGATGATGACTCGGATGACGACGATGAGGAAGATTTTGAGGAGGAAGAGGAGGAAGAACCGGAACCAGTGAAGAAGGCTGGCCGTAAGGTGGGTGGCCCAGGCAAGGGCAACAAGGGCGGGAAGTGAAACAAGTTCGGTTGCACCATCCCATAGGTTCCAAGTGGGTAACTTCTTGAGTAATTGGAGCCGCAGCCGAACTTTTTAGGCTACCCTGACGCCTCAAGTGCAGGACGTGCATCATGCAGCACGGCAAGCCATCGAAAAGGGCTTGAGAC
>JACCDR010529112.1_pt1 | contig 29165 bp, 45 predicted proteins | sample 7446431 | NCBI WGS metagenome assembly JACCDR01 (sample SAMN15323443, study PRJNA562643) | freshwater metagenome | isolation source: river surface water | place: USA:Blue River Watershed | collected 2017-08-17
ACCACCGCCAAGCCCTATGGCGAGTGGATTTGCGGAAAGCACTGGAGCCTCCTCACCAAGGATGAGCGCCGGGTGTGGCATCGCCACAAAAGGCAAGAGCGGCGCTTTGGATCGCCGCTCCGCCCGGATGCCTATGATCGGATATGGAAGGCGCTCAAGCGCCGGGCTGATCCGCGCACGCCTTGAGCGCATCGGCCAAGGCCGCCTCCCGCGCGATCCGGAGCTCACGCCCGGCAAGGAGGAGCTTCACGCGCTCAAAGAGATTGGGAGCCGCGCGGAGGGCCTCCGGAGTGTCCGGATAGGCCGGAGCCTCTCCAAGCCGCGCCACCGCCTCACGCGCGCACGCCGGATCATCCACCGGCACTTTCACCTCCACGGTGCGGATGATCGGCTCCGGCCGCTCAATCCGGGTGGTGCCGCACGCGGCCAAGGCCAGGCACGCGGCGAGGATCGCGATCCGCTTCATTTTACCTCTCCCAAGATCAGGGCATCCGCATCCGCGCACACATCGCCGGTGCCCTTGGCGGCCAAGATGCGATCCGCCGCCCGGCGGGCTTTCATGGCGGTTGCCTCCGCTCTCGCGGCCGCGCGCTGGAGCTCCGCGATCCGCCCGGCGCTTTCGGTGCGAGCCTTCTCCGCCGCCTCATTGCGGAGCCGGTTGGCCTCCTCCAGCGTGATCCCATTGGCGCGGCATTGCGTGAGATCGTCACGCGCGGCACGGAGCTCCGCTTGGGTGGCGTTGAGCTGCGAGCGCACCTCACTCAAGCGCACGTTGCCGGTGATCATCACATAGGCGAGAGCGGCGAGGAGGAGGATGGAGGTGCCACTTCCGATCATGGCGAGTGCGCGATCCTTGAGGCCAAGCATCATTCTTCCCCCTTGCCGTGCTCTTGGGTTTGGCGAGCGTAAATCCACGCGGCATTGCCAGCGCAAAGGGCGGCCCACCCGGTGCCCCACGCCGTGGGCTCAAAGGCTCCGCCAAGGTGGATGCTGTAGCCGGTGCCTCCGAGGAAGCCGAGCACGCCAAGAAAGGCGGAGAGCCGGGCAATGTCCAAGCTGGAGTTGCCGCGATTATAGAGGAGGTCTTTGATGAGCTTCATGATGGTGCCCCTATTTGCGCCGTTGCTCTTGCCTCATTCTCTCATTGAAACCCGGATGCAATTCCTCAATGCGCCGGTGGAGGCGATAGGCGTGGCGGAAAGTCCACCACGCCAGCGCCACCGATCCGGCGAGCACCACGATGATCATGAGAGTTTCAAGCACTTGAGCCTCCATCCGTGCCGATCCGCTTCCTCACGATGGTTTGCAGCGCATCCAAGAAGAAAGCGAAGCCAAGAGCGCCAAGCACCATGGAGAGAAGGATCACCCCCTCCATGGGCCATTCGCGGAGCCTTCCCACCAGCACGGAGATGGTGGCGAAGGCCGGGAGAGCGGAGAGCTCCGAAAGGATGAGCCACCTCCGCTTGCGTTGCCAGAGTTTGAAGGCTTCAACGTCCGAAGGCGGTTCCGGTGCCACGCCAAAGAGGAGCCAGCCGAGTCGAGCTCCGCAAAGGGCGAGCCCACCGGCAAGGCTCAAAACCCAAAGGATGAAATCTTCCGCCTTCACACGCGCCCCCTAAACCTCATTCGTGGAGATGGCCGCGCCACCACTGGAGCGCGCTCCGATGAGCGGCATCTTGGATGCCCACCCCTTGGGAGCGCGCCACGCGAGGATGCGATCCATGCCGAGCCACGCCCGGCTTACCTCATTGCCTTGGTTTCCGCCAAGCACCTCCACCAGGCCGCGCGCTTCATCAATCGCGGTGGCAAAGCCCACGTGCCCTTGCGTGCCCTTCTTGGTGCCGCGCCAAAAGACGATCACCGCCCCATAGCGCCGGGTGGCATCCTCGCCCCAATCGGCCCAATTGCGGGCGAGGTAGGGATTGGCGGGCACCTTCTCCTTGGGGAGCGCGAGCTTGATGGCCGTCTCCACGAAATCGCCGCACCAAGGGAGCTTGGCCGGATCGCCAAGGTTGGCACCATCCTTGCGGAGCCACGCGCGAAGCTCCTCACTGTCCATCACCTCATGAAGACCGATCACCTTCTCCGCCTCCGTGAGCCATGGAAGCTCCACGCCCACCGGCTTGGAGAAAGCATAGGCGGCCGCGCGCGTCTTGGTGCCTTCCACGCCATCAATCGGGCCGGGATCAAAGCCCGCGCCCTTGAGCACCCATTGGCGGATCGCCACCATGCGGCGCGAGTGCGGCCACGCGGTGAAGGCCACGCCCTCCGCCTTGAGCGCCGCATCCACGGCCGCCCGCGAGCGAGGCCCAAAGATGCCATCCAGCTCGCCGGAATAGTGCCCGGCGGCCTTGAGGGCGGTTTGGATTGTGACCGAATCAAGCATAGGTGCGCTCCCTTACAGTGCTGCCAGAGAAGCCCACGCGGCGATCACCGGATGGAATTGCGGTGTCGCAAAGATAGCGGCTCAAGTCCATCTCCACTGTATTGGCCGCCGCGCTGTTGAAAAGGTAAATGCCGCGCGTGGTGAGCCCAAGCGGAGTGGAAACCACCAGGCCATCCACCAGCATCCGCACCATGTGAGTGGTGGCCGCGCCCTTGGAGAGCGTGAGGCCATAGAGACTGTCCTCCACAAACGCATCATTGATGCGCGCGATCCCATCCTCCGCGAAAGCCACCATCATCCCGCCTTGAGCTCCAAGGCCCATGCGGGTGCCGGAAACGGCAAATGAGCTGATCATGCTCATATTGTGCTTTCCGGCCGAATAGAGGCGGCCTCCGCGCAAAGACACGTCACCACCATCTTGGTGATTGCTGATATTGTCACCGATGAGAGCGCCGTGAAATTCCGGATCAATGAACTCCAGCAAGGGCCGGTCCACATCCGAATAGCGAGGAGTGGTCCCGCCGGTGGGATCATAGAGGTTGGTTTTGACGCAATCGTTATGCGCGCCCATAGCCCGGAAACGGTGCATTTGGCCGGAGCACTCACGGAACTCCGCAACATCGCTCACCGCACCGCCGGTGAGCACGTTATCCGAAAGAAGGCTCCAGACGGATGCGCGCATCACATTGGTGATCCCGCCTGCCATCTTGAAGTTTTCCAAGATCGCGCGGGGCCGAAACATGAGTGCGCCGGAGGATGGCCCGGCCAAGTTGAGCACGCGATCCACCTGCACGAGCTCCAGCGAGCCCACGGAGTTGGGATTTTCTCCGCCGGGGAGCACGATATACATCCGGCCATTGGAGGTGTTGAGCGAGCATCCCGGCACCGTTTCCGCTGCCATGGTGGCCGGTGCCACATTGTTGCCCAAGCTCTTGAGGGCGCGCACCTCCGCCCATTGGGCAAAGGAGGCATCCCAATCCAGCGCGCGCGGATCATAGGAAACCACGTGCCCATTGGCGCTGGAGAGAGAGCCGCCGTAATAATTCGGCACCCACCACACGGTGGGGTTGCTGCCGTCTTGCGTCCAAGTCCCGGCCGCCCGCGTGCCGCGAATTTCCGCCATCTCGCCGGATGCGGAGCAAATCTCCACATCCTGATAGGCATCATGCGCCAAGGAGAAAGTGGAGGTGATCCGGTGGATGCCGCCCTTGAGCACGATCTTGAGCCGATTGGAGCTTTGCGTGATGGAGGTGGCCACATCCAAGATGGATTGCACCGGGAGCGAGCGATCACCAGTGCCGCCGGAGCTCGCTCCAGGATTAACATATCGGATAGTAGTTTCGGGTGCCGTCACGGTGCCAGTTTCTCCCGCATCAATGGCGCGCACGCTGCGCTCATGGATGGTGGCGGAAAGCGTGGAATTTGAGTGCCCGGCCGCGCACGGCTCCGAAGTCAAAGGCCAATCGGCCGCCGCCACGGTGATGAAGCCCATATAGAGCCACGCTCCCGCGCCGCCGGTTTGTTTCCACCAATCAATCTGGCGATCACTCACCGCATCATCCGGCACGCGAGCCTCCGCCCGGATTTTGTCGCCGGTGGTGAAGGTGGTGCCATTCGCTTGATTGCTCTTGATCGTGGATTGATCCAGAGTGTTGCCGCTTCCAATCGTTTGATTGGTGACGCATTGCGCCACGCCATTATTTCGCATCACGAAAGCGCGGGTGGTGACGGTCCCGGCGGAGCCGCTCTCCCACACCGTGAGATCGGTGGCATCGCCGCGCGCTGCATCGGCCTTGGCTTCCGTGGTGATCCCGATGCCAAAGCCGTAGGTTGAGGAGGCCGATGCCGTCGCGGTAAACTCCGCGCGGAAAATGCGGCCACCGGCCACGTCGCGATCCTCAAAGGTGAAAAGCCAAGATTGCTGGAGCGTCACCGCAATGGTGATCGTGGATGCCCCTCGCGTGATCGTGCGGCGCGTGGCCGGATTGGAGTAGCTAGGCGCGTGCAAATATCCCGCCGTGGCATAGCTGGAGGGATCTTGCGTTTGCGCTGCGCCAAGGTTGATGAGGGCTTGCCGGTTGAGGTCCAATTGATCCTCCGCCTCGCCCAAGCGCGTAAAGATCGTGCCGCCGCCGTCATCAGTGCCAAGCACCTGATCGCGCACATACTTGAGCCCGGCCGGTGTTACCGCTTTGGCGGTATCCGTGCCGGTGAGCGTTTCGGCATTAGAAGCCGTGGCCGAAACCGGCATTGCATAGAGGCGTTGCCACCCGGCCGGTGAGCTGGAGTAACGGAAAACGCCGGAATTGGCCACCGTGCCTCCCACCACCGGATCAGTATGAGTGCCGCTATCGGCCGGAGAAACCTCGCCAAGAGTGCCAGCCGGTTGCCCGGTATCGGCGGCCATGGCGCTCCACGTGAGATAGCCCCGGCGGCCGGAGGTGAGGGTGCTATCCACCAGCTCCTCCAGAGTGCCCACCTCCTCCGTGATCACCTCCTCAATCACACCGCCAATGGCGCGGATTTCAGATTTGATCGGCTCATGAGGCCCGCTAGAGGCCACGCCATCGGTGGCGAAATCGCGGAAAGCGGTGGAAAACTCATCAACAATTCTGCCCATGGTGGCCTCCTTTTGAGGCTCTCATACCAATGAGCGGGCACCTTTCATAGGTTAGGCAACAATCACCGTTTGAGCGGCCGTGGGTGCGCTCGCCAAGCCGGTGCCGGAATAGGCGACAAGCCACAGATAGTGGGTGCCAGCGGAAAGGGAGATCGTCTCACTCCCGCCCGCGCCAGGCGATCCGGTTTGATCCGTGCCGATTTGGCTTGCCGTTCCGAAATCGGCCGTGGTGCTCTCATAGATTTCCACGTGATGGAAGTTGCTCTCCGGCGAGTTGATCCATGAGAGATCGGCATCGCCGGTGCCGCCGCTGGCTGAAAAGGCCGATGGCGTGGAGGGCGCGGTTTCCGCCACCGTGGGCGTGATCGTCTCCGTGGCGCTCCAATCGCTTGGCCGCCCGGCCACCGTCATGTGGCGAGCTCGCACCTCATACTCAACGCCGGTGGAGATGATCCCGGTGAGCGCCACGCGGTCATCCTGCGAAACCGTCATCTCCAGCCAATCGCTATCGCCGGTGGCGCGGAACTGCACTTGAGCGAGGAGCGCGGTGCGGGTGGGCGCATCCCACGTTGCGCGGATGCCAACGCCGGAGCCGCCGCCAAGGCTCACTTGCACGGCCGCGAGCGTGAGATTGGCCACCTCCTCAATCACGATGGGAACGGAGGTTGACGGCACATCGCCGGGAGGCGTTCCCTCCTCCTCCGCTGCGTCAAAGGTGAAATCCTCCTCCTTGGCCTCCAGCAAGCCAATGGAGACATTCAAGCGCGCCGGATCAATCTTGATGGAAGTCACCTCAAAGGAGAGCTCCGTGATGCCGAGCTCCGAAATCGTCACCGTGATGAAACGCTCACCGATGGCGTTGAGGCCATAAAGGTTGGTGGTGATCGTGAGCGCCCACCGCTCACCCAGGCGCTTGAGGATGCGCTTTCCGATCCGCTGCGCTTGATTGTGATCCGGGCAGAAATAGCAATCGAAGCGCGAAACCTCGCCACGGCCCAAGGCCAGCCGGGCGGGCACGTCCACCAAGGGCGCGGCCTCCGTTTCGGTGTAATCAAAGCGCGGCTCCATGTAGATCACGCGCACCTCATTGGCGCGATCTTGAGCATCGGTGCCAAGGCTCGCGGTGCATCCAATGATGTGCTTTTCCGGGATGTGCACGGTGGGCGCGATCCACCGGCCGCACCGGATATTGGCGAGGCCATCGGCATCCTGAAACATGAAGCCATCACCGGCCTTGAGGAACTCCTTGACCACGGCCCGGCGCTCATCATCGGCCATCTTGTAAGAGCCCGCCACGCGCCATTGCGGGATGGTGCGCGCGTCCACCGTCTCCACGGTGAGATCGCAAATCGCGGCCTCCTCCGCGATATTCACCCAATTGATGGCATCATAGCCCATGCCATAGCCATCCGGGTGGGCGAGATAATCGGCAAAGCACAAGGCCCAATTGTCGGCATATTCCCACGTTGCGGAGCTGTTGAGGCGGTGCGAGCCGGAGCCCATGATGGGATCGCCCGCCTCATCATAGCCGATCACTGCCGTGCTATCCTTGCGCGGATCATAGACGGCCGTTGTCTCATAGGTCACTTGCGGCTCCGGCTCCCGGTTGCCCTCATAAACCTCCGAAAATTCCTCCGATTTCACACCGCGAGCGATCACCAGCACGGAGCCGCATCCGCATTGCCGGTGATCGGTTGTCCACTCGCTGAAAACGCCGGTGAGCTGCGAATAGGCGGTTTGATCATCGGTGCCCATCCGATTGTGCACGCTCACCGCGCCCTTATAGCGCGCATCGGTGACAAGGCCGGAGCCGTCCACCGTCACAAGCTTTCCGTTGAGGAGCACCTCCGTGATCGCGGTGAGCTTGCCTTGCGAGGTTGTCACCAGCGAGTAGAGCGTGCCGTTGCGGCTCTCATAAAAGGTGAGCTGGCCACCCACCCGCACCTTGCCATAATGGCGGATGCGCGAGCCCACGTTGACGCGGATCACCCGTTGGCCATCGGAGGGTTTCGCGGTGCCGCCCTTCCCAAATATTGCGCTTGCAATCGCGTTGAGGCCCACCGTCACCGCAAGGGCGATCACCGCCGTGGCGATGGCGGCGGCCGTGCCGGTCAATCCAATGGCGGTGACAATTGCGGCGGCAATGGCTTGAGGCATCCGTGAAAGCTCCAGGCCGCAACGTGCGGCGCGGCCACGGTTAGCACACGGTGAGGCCCTTTCGCCATCCACTTGGAGCCGAGCGAGATTGCGCACGTGAGGCCCATGCCCGGCAAATCCACCACGGCCACATCCCCGCGCGCCGCATCGGGCACCTCGCTCCAGCCGATGGAGAGCATCAACCGGCGCGCATATTGCTCAAGGCCGCCCTCGCGCTGGAGAAGCGCCACCATGGCCTTGCGTGAGGTGTGGAGAGGGAGCGGCTCCGGCTCGCGGCCGGAAATCGCGTTGACGTAGCGCCACACCTCCAGCCCGCACGGATAGGGATCGCATCCGGAGCTCGCCCACTCCCGGATGGTGCGCGCGAGGATTGCCTCCGGCGTCAGAAATCCGGCCACGTGACGATCTTATTCACCAAGCCGGGCACGAACTCAAAGCCGCGATCCCCAGGAAAGCGGCTCTTTTGATCGGCATCCGTGTATTGCGAGAAGGCCGGGCGCGAGCGGAGGGCAAAGAGGCTTTCCGCGCTCACGGTGATCTTGCGAGTGGTGGGGCCTTGGAGCTCAAAGCGAGGAGTTTGCATCCGCCCGGCCCAAATTGAATAGGGCTCATCAAAGAGCTCAAGCGGGCGATCATCCTCATAGTTGTGGAACTGGAGGAGCACTTTCACCAGGCGATCCCGGCCCTCATCCGCCCACTCATCGCGCGCGAGGCTCACGATTTCTGAATTGATGCCGGAGAGGATGAAGGTGGTTTCCGGTGCCTCGCCATTCACCGCTTGCTCCAGGCCGGAGATGCTGCCGAGCTGGCCAAGGCCATACCAATCCGCCCCGCCGGCGGTGATCTTGCCGGAGCCGGTCCAAATCCGCATGGGTTGAGAGGTGAAATCGAAAAGCACCAAGAAGCTCGCGCGCACGGTGCGGCCGCCAAGCGCGGCCTTGATCGTTTCCGGGAATAGGCTCACGCGCCGCCCTCCAGCAAGGAGAGCTCATCCGGCAAGATTTCCACCAGCTCCAGAGACGGCGCTCCGATGATGCCGCGCTCAAGGGCGAGCTCACCTCCCTGATCATCCGCCAGGCGCATGAGGAGGCGAGGCCGGAGGCGGAACGTGGCGGCCGTGTGATCTTGCCGGAGGCCCGGTTGGAATTTGATGGTGGCCACATTCCCGGCCCATTGCACGGAGGTGGCAAGATAGGTTTCCTCCTCCACTCCGAAATAGAGCCCGCCATCAAAGATTGGCCCATAGTCACCGAAATCCACCGTGAGCTCCTTTGCGCCCTTGAGCCCGGTGGCAGTAATCCCGCTCACATCGGTAGTGAGATATTCGGCATCATCGGAGAAGGGCGTGCCGTCGCTATGCGGCACCGATGCGATCCCGATCTCCGCATCCGTTGGCCAGAATTGCGGATCAAACACCGGCACGCGGAGGGCGTTGGCGCGGCCCTCCAGTGAGGCCACCATCGCCCGATAGGCCGGGATGAGGTGGCGCTTGAGATTGTTGAACTCCAGCGAGAAGCCCCACCGCGTGGCGAGCGATCCGGCCACTTGCTCAAAGCCGGTGAGGCTCTCCCCGGCGGATCGCGTCTTGTTGATCAGCCGGAGATTGATGATGCGAGGGGAGAGCCCGGTGGGCCATTCGATGATCATGCGCGCCTCTTGAAGCTGTTATCCACCCGATCGCCCACAACGCGATCATATTGGCCGATGCCCTCTTGCACGCCTTCGCGCACCATCTCCATGATTTCCTGATTTCCGCGCGCGCCGTTCACCGTCACCACGATCCGGCCGATGCCGCCGGAGGTGCCACCAAGGGCCGCCATCGCATCGCTCCGCGAGAGCACGCGGCCGGTTTGCGAGGGCACGAACTTCTCGCCCGCTCCCACGGTATAGGCCCGGCCGGGCACCACCGGCCCACCCACCGCGCGGCCGGAGATCACGGAGGAAAAAAGCCCGCCGAGGAAACCGCCAAGGCCGCCCTCGCCAAAGATGGCTGTTTCCAGCGATTTGAGGGCATCCGTGAGCGCGCGCTCAAGAAAGCGCCCAAACATATCGGCCAGCACATCCTTGATTGACCGCTTGCCGAGAAGCACATCACGGAGCCCGGCCATGATGCCATCTCCGAGTTGCTCTCCAAATTCTTGGAGGGCCATCTCCGCCTCCGTGGCGATGCGCGGGAGCTCGCCAATGATGGAGGAGAGATCAATGATGGTGGGAGTGGCAAGCTCAATGCTATCGGTGAGCGCCACAATGGCCGCCGGAGGCCCGGCAATCTCATTCCGCACACCGGATCGCTCGCTCTCCAGCTTCCCGCGCGCCGCGTCATAGCTCGCCTGATCAAGGAGCCCGGCCGCGCGAGCGCGATCCAAGGTGGCAAGATCATTGTTGATTTCACGCAATTGGGCATGGAGCGGGAAAAGCCGATCCATGATGCCGCTCACATCGGAGCCGAGATCGCGGAAAGAGGCGCGCGTGGCCTCCGTGGCTTTCTTGGCGGGATCAACCATGAGGGATTGAAGCCGGGCCATATTCTGCCCGATTTCGTCCACCATATCCGGGATGTAGGAGTGCCCCACCACCGCATCATAGAGGCCGAAAAACCAGCCTTTCACGGTTTCAATCTTGGTTTTGACGCCATCCCAAATCGCGTTGAGCCGATCCCAAATCCACGTTTTCACGCCCTCATAGAGGCGCTTCATCGCATCGGTTGCGCCGGGCACAAGGCTGTTGAGCACGTTGAGGAGCGTGGTGACAACGCCGGAAACCAATGCCTTGGTGGCCTCCCATGCTCCAGCCCAATCGCCGGTGAGCACGGCCACCACCAGCTTGATCGCGTTCACAATCGTGGTGAAGGCACCGGAGATCAAATCCACGGCCGCCGAAATGATCCGGATGAGCGCCTCCCCCATCACGGAGGTGTAAGCCGCGCCGAACTCGCCAATGGTCGTGATCACCATTCGGATCGCATCACCGAAAGGCCCTTCCCACAAGGCGGTGAGGCCGCCCTTCACCGTCTCCACCAAGGCCATGAGCTTAGGCCCAAGCACCTCTTGCACCTTTGCCCAAAGCTCCGCGAGCACCGGGCCGATCTTGTCGCCAAAGAGCATCCAGGCCGCCACCAGCCCGGCCACCACGGCGGTGACGGGGAGCACGGCCGCGCCAAGGGCCGCGAAGGCTCCTCCAGCTCCGGCGGTGCCCAAGAGCGGGATGAGGGCACCGGCGGCCGTCACCAACCCGCCAATCACGGTGATGATCGGCCCAAGAGCCGCCGCCGCCGCGAGCGCGCCGATGATGAAGGTTTGCACCCCCGGATCAAGTTGATTGAAGCCGGTGAGGAGATCGCTCACGATCCCGATCAAGGGAGAGAGCGCCGGGATGAGCGTGGTGCCCACCGTGATGGAGAGCTCCTCCCATGCCGATTGGCTCGCACGGATGCGGTTGGCCGTGCTGTCCGAGGTCCGCATCACGTCGCCATCCGCTTGCGCAAGTTGCTCTCGGATCAGCGCGGCGCGGCCAAGGATTTTTTGCTGATCCGTGAATTTGCCGTTTACCTTCTGGAGGCCCATCTCAAGGAGCTTGGCTTCCACGGCCGCATCATTGAGGAACACACCCACGGCGCGGAGCGGCTCCGCCTCGCCGGTGAGGCCGGAAAAGAGCTTCTGTTGAGCCACCTCATTGGAGAGGTTTTTGAAGCTCGCGAGGTCTTGCGTGAGCACGGCAAATTGCTTGCTCATCTCCGCCGCTTGGCGCGGTTCAAGGGCCTTGCCAAAGAGCTCTTGGAACGCGAGCGCGCCGCGCTGCATCTCTTGGGTGGAGCGGCCCATGGCGTTGCCGGTGGTTTCCGCCCACTTATTCACATCGGCGGCCATATCGCCAAAAACCACGTTGAACGCGGATTGCATTTCCTCCGCGTCAATGGCCGCTTGGGCCGCGTGCTTGCCGAAAAGAACAAGGGGAGCGGTGACGGCACCCGTCATCACCGCTCCGGCCTTCATCATGTTGGTGCCGGTTTGCTGCCAGCTCTTGCCCACGTCCGCAAAGGAACGCTTCATGTCATTGGCGGCCTTGTCCACCTCGCCGGTGGCGCTTTGAAGCTCCGATCCAAAGCCGGAGAGGTCCACACCCACCGACACAAAGAGCTTTTCAAGTAGGGTGCCGATCATTGGTCTGGATGCTCCTCCATCAAGGCCGCGAGATCGTCTTTGGTGAAGGGCTCCGCCGCCTCATCGGCACCGATGCTCTCCATGTATCCATCAACGGCCGCGAGCCACTCCTTGACGCTATATCGCCAAAAGGTGGCGGGAGCCATCCGGAGGTGGCCGAGCGCGAGCTCCATCCACCTCCGCCAGGGTGTGGGAGGGTCTAGCCCTTCTTGGCCGCCGCTCGCCGCTCCGCGCGGTTTCCGGCGGATGCGTTTCCCTCCCCATCCTCATTGGAGGCGTTCATGGCGGCCATGGCCTCGCGGATCGCGCCGGGCGTCACCTTCCACCGGCGGATTTCGTCAATCGAATATTTGCCGTCCTGATCACCGCCCATCATGAGCGCATGGATCACCGTGGCCATGTTCTTGGAGGAGGGATTTTCGCCCACCTTCATCACCGCCTCTTGGAGGTTTTCCACGGAGAAGGCATCCTCCAGCGCCGCCATTCCGGCCATGGTGAGGCAAAGCGTCACCTCTCCCACATCCGGGACATTGATCACCGTTTCGCCGCGTGCACGATTTGCCATTGTTAGAGCTCCACAAAAGAAAAGGGCGCGAGGCCCAATTGCCCCGCGCCCCTCTCATAGCTCTTGATGGCGTGCGCCGCTAGCTCGCGGCGGTGAAAGTGAGCACCCCGGCGCTCTCAAAGCTCATGGAGAATTGAGCCTCGCCATTATACTCGCCGGAATACTCCAGCGAGGTGATGTCAAAAGGCCCCTCAAAAGTGCCGAAATCCGGGATCACGAATTGATAATCCGCGATCACATCGGTGAGGAAATTCGTCTTGATCAGCGCCTCATTGGTGCTGTCTTTGAAAACGCCGGAGCCGGAGATGGAGCACGTTTTCACGCCCGCGCCGGAGAGGAGCTCGCGCCACTCATCCGTGCTGTCGCTGTCGGTAACGTCCACCGTTTCCTTGTTGAGCGAGATGCTCTTGCTCCGCATCCCACCGATGGTGCCAAAGGTGCCCGCACCGTTGGTGTCCACCTTGATGAGGATTGCCTTGCCCTTTTGCGCCGCCATCTCAAATTTCCTCCGTCACCGCCCGAAACTGGATCACACCGTGAAAGGCTTGGCCATCGGGATCGCGGAGCCTGTCACTGAATTGGTAGCGTATATTCACAAGGCGATGCCCGGTCAATGAAACGCTCCAATCGCGGAAAATCTGCTCCAGCCGGTAGAGGATCGCGCCCACCTCTTTTTTGCCCTCATAGGCGCTCCAAACATGGAGCATGAGCGTGTGCTCATGGCCAAAGCCATCATCGGTTTCCGTGGGCGTCACATCCCACTCCGCCGTGCCCGGCTCATCGTGGGCGATGTAGGGCATGGCCGCGTTTTCCGGCACCAAGTCATAGAGCGCCACCGGATCGCCCATCAATGCCTTGAGCGTGGCATCGGAAAGGATCGCGGCGCGCATCGCCTTTTGAAGCTCAAATCCGGGATCACTCATTTGCTCAACCTCGCTTGGATCGCGGCCTTGATCACCCGCGCGATCTTGCTCCGCCACTCCTCAACCGTGGGGAGGAGGAAAGGCCGCTTGTCCATCAACCGGGTGCCATATTCCAGCATCGCCGCATAGAGCTTCGCAAAGCCAATGCTCACCTCCAAGGCGGGCTCATCCAGCTCATGGAAACCGGAATTGACCAGGCCGCCGGTGTCGGTTGCCGGGCTCTCGCCGGGAGCCGATGCTTGGTGAGTGCGGCGCGGCCCATACTTCTCATAGACGCGGCCGCTCTTGCTCCCGCCTTGGATGCGGCGCTTGGCCGCGTTGAGCATGGCGAGGCCCACCGCGTTGAGCCCATCAATAGCACCGGCGCGCACCTTAGGCTCCACGGCCGCAAAGCCGCCATCAATCTCCTCGCGGCGCACCCGCACGGTGATGGGATTTCTCATAGGTTGCCGCCTTGCCGGAGAGTGAGCTCCATGAACTCGCCCGGCCGCCCATCGGGATCGGCATCAACGGCCGTCACCACATAGAGCGCGAGGCCATCGGGCGCGGCCGTGCTGGCCACCTCCGGCTCCGCCGCACCGGCGTTGAGCCAATAGATCGTGGAGCCTTGATCCACATCATCGCGGTGCCGGATGAGCGCCTTGTGGGTCACTCGCTCTTGGAGCTGCGAATAGGTGTTTGCCTCCAGCGCGCCCACCGTCGCGATCCGGCCCCACACCGTGCCGATCACCGCATCCGCGCGCTCATAGCCGCCGCCATCATCGGGCACGCGCACCACGCCCATGATCGTGAGCCGGTGCCGCATCCGGCCAAGGTTCCGCCGCGTGCTCATAGCTTGGCCACCCGGAACTTGGAGAGGATGCGCCCGGCTTGCATGGGCACCTTGTTGACGGCATCCAAGCTCGCGAGCTCGCGGTTTTCATACCAGTGCGCGGCAATCTGGAGGATCGCCATGCAAAGGGCATTAGGCACGGCCGCCGCGTTGGCGTGCCCGGCCACGTAGCGGATCACGATGCCGGAGGCCGCGCGGGTGGGCACCGGCCACACCGCGCCATCAAGGAGGGCAAGGCGGCCCGGCCGGTTGCCGGTGTCCGCAAAGTAATTCCCGGCTTCCCACGTGGTGGCATTGTTGCCGGTGTCATAGGTTTTCACGGAGGTGATGGAGATCAGCGGGCCGCGAGGGAGATCCACATAGCGAGGCGCGCGACCGATGAGCGCCCCCTCTTGCACGCCATCCCACCAGCCAAGGCCATCGCCTCCGCCCGGCCAAGCATCAAGGGTGAGCTCGCGCACTTGGCTCACCATGATGAGGCCGGTGGCCTCCTCCACATACTCGCGCGCGGCCTTGATCAGGCGGGTGAGCACGCTATCGGCATCCGCCGGATCGCGGAGATAGGAGCGGAGCTCCGCCACGCTCACCGGCTCCTCCGCCGGTCCTGAAATCAACACATCGCCCATGATCGCGCCTCCTTGCTCGCGCGTTCATATCCGAAAGCTGGAAACCGGGCAAAGAAAAGGGCCGGAGGATCGCTTCCCCGGCCCCTGCCCATTCCCGCCCTTTTCGGTTTTCATGCCCACGGAGCGGCTCCCCGAATTAGAGCCGTGGCAATCAGGGCGAGCCCACCTTCCCTTTACCCAGGCCGGGCAACGCGGGAGGAGCGAGCCGCCCCGATCACGTTACGCCGGAGGGTTGGCGGCGGGCTGATCCTGCGGAGTGGTGATCCACACCGCCGAAAGGAGCGCCGCGCTCGCGTTGTTCGCCGGAGTGATCGTGGCGCGCACGTAACGCTTGGAGCCCTTGTAGCCGATCTTGCGGCACTCGTTATCATCATCGAACTGGAAACCGGCGAGGGCTTCCGTGCCGATGAGCTCCGCATCTGCCACGGCCGCAAAGCCGGAGCCGGAGGCGTCGGAGTGCTCAATGAGCACGGTGAAGGTGGCATCGGCATCCGCGATGGAGCCGGTGGCGATCACCAGCGCGGCCGCGCAATCGCCCTGCATATCGAGCACTTGCGAAACCGCCGCCGTGTTGTCGGCAATCGAAACCGGGGAGATCGCGCGCTTCACGTCAATCCGGTTGTGGAGATCGAATTTCATTGTCTTGCCCTTTCATGGCCAGAATTGAGGAGGTGAGGGAGGAGCCGGAGCCCCTCCCTCCGGAGCCGCTTAGGCTTCCATCTTGAGGAGCTTGATCGCCTCCGCCATCCGGATGCCGCCGCCCACGCGCTTGGTGGTGTAGAACAGCACGAACGGCTTGGCGGTGTAGGGATCGCGGAGGATGCGGGTGCCGAAGCGATCCACGATCTGATAGCCGCGATTGAAATCCCCGAACGCCACCGGGAAGGCGTTGGCGGCCACATCGGGCATATCCTCCGCCTCCACCACCGGATAGCCAAGGAGGGTGGAGGGCTGGCCCGCCACCGTCGATTGCTGCCAAAAGGCCCGGCCGTCCGCATCGCGGAATTTCCGCACCTTGCCCACCGTGGAGCGGTTCATGACGAAACGCGCGCCGGTGCGGTAAGCCGTCTTGAGGGCGGTGATCAGGTCGATGAGGTTGTTTTCCTCATCGCCATCGGCCACGGAGAGGAAATCCGCCGCCGCGCCCGTCTTGACGTATCCGGGCGCGCCGCCCGCTTCCGTGAAATTCGAGTTGAGCACCGGCGTGTAGCCGCCGATGAAGCCGCGCGGCTTGGCCACACCATCGCCCATCACGAAGGCCGCGCCCTCTTGCTCCGCAAATTCGATTTGCACCTCATCCGCGAGCCATGCCTCCACATCAAAGGAGGCATCATCCAAGAGCGTTTGCGTGGCCGCTGGCATCGCATAAAGCTCCATCACCGGATAGGTGCGCTCCCGGAGATTGGCCGTATCGGTTTGCGGCCGGGCCTCCGTTTCGCCCACCCATCCGGAGCCGGTGCCGCCCACGTTGATGAGCCGCTTAACGGCCGAGCTGGAGGTGGTGATCACGTTGGCGATGGAGCGGATCGGGCTCACCTCGCTCACCACGCGCGAGATGTTGCGATCCATATCCGGCGTGATCATGTAGCCGCCATCCGGATCGGTGCCAGCCGAAAGAGCCTTGAGCTCATCCACCTCATAGCCGGAGGCATCGCCCTTGCGGATGAACTTGAGAGCGGCCTCGCGGTGCTTGAGCTCCGCCTCCGTCATCTCGCGCTTGACGCCATCCGCGCCGGTGGTTTCCGGGCGGCGATCCTTGAGGCGGAGCGCATCCAGCTTCTTGCCCATATCGGAGAGAGCGCCATCCAGCTTGGCCACGCGCTCCGTGAGCACCGGATCGGCCACGCCCTTCTCCTTGAGAGCCTTGAGCTCCGCATCCACCGCCTCGCGGTGCTCCTTGGCCGTGCGCTGGAGATCATCCAAGGCGGCCTTGATTTCGGTGGTGCCATCGCCGCCGCCGTTGCCGCCGGTGGCATCCTTACGCTCCAGTGCCGGGCCGGTGATCCCGTCGCGGCGGAGGGCGTCAATCGTGTGCTTGCTCATTGTGCCATTCCTTTCATCTTGGCAGAGGTTTCACGGATCATCTCCGCAATGGATTTGCCGCCTTCACCGCCCTCCCGGCGTGATCCAAGCCGCTTTATTGCGCCCTCAAAGCCGTGGATTGCCACCAGCTTTGCGAACGCGCCGGGCGCACCTCCCTCACGGAGTATGCGCTCAACATCGGTGATGGTGAGATCGTTTTTCACCGCGTCAACGGTGGCCATCTCATTCATCGGAAAAGTGACGATGGAGCCTTCCCAAAGATCAAGATCAAGGAGCTTTCGCACCCCTTGCTCCTCATCCCATTGGGCCTTGATCGTGCGATAGCCGATGCTCATGGCATCAAGCGCGCCCTCGCGCATGAGGGCGAGGGTTTCGGTGGCGAGCTGGACGGTGCCCGCAAAGAGCTTGCCGCGCACCTTGAGGCCGCGATCATCCTCATCCATGGAGAGCCACTTGCCGATCACCTTTCGGGTGTCATGATCGCGGAGGAGCTTGATGGAGGAGAGCTTGCGCTCCTTGAGCGTGCGGCGGAACGCGCCGGGCATCACCATATCCATGCCGCGATCCACGTTGCCAAAGGTGGAGAGATAGCCCTCAAATTCGCCATCCTCCGCCACCGCCTTGAGGTCAAGCGGCACCGCTCCGGCCTTGGTGTCAACCGCCGGATCGCTCTTGAGCTGGAATTTGGTGCCGTTCATTCGCCCGCCTCACACTAGAAAACCGTGAGGCGATATAGCGGCAAATGGAGCTCATCGGCAAGCGCGAGGAAACGGCCGCCCCACATTCGCGCGGAGCGGCCGGAGATCGCGGCTATCGGATCACCTCGCCACCAATCACCGGATGATGGAGGATCGCGCACCGGCAATTCACGATTTCCTTGGCCGGGCCGGATGGATCGCCCGGCACCATGAGGAGCGCACCGCCCACGGAGAAGGGCTCATCAAGCGGCACCTCATCCCCATCCGCCTCCGCGTGGCTTGGCCGGGTGCGGCTATCCTCCGCGCTCGCCCACTCCTTGACCATCTCCAGGCCGGTGGATCGGGCGGCCTCATCCGCGCCGATGGTGGATGCGGTGTGCATCTCCGTGCGCGCGATCCGGGCCGCGCTGGAGGCGGAGAGCGTGCGTCCGATCCGCTCGCGGATGAGCTTCACGGTGCCCGCCTCGCCGGTGCCGTCGCCAAAGCTCTCCACCAGCACGGAGCGCACCGCCTCCTTGAGCGTGCCCATCACGGAGGTGGCGCGCTGGAGAGCGTGGAGCCGCACCCACTGGAGGATGGTGCCCTCAAACACCTCGCGGGCATCCTTGAGCTCCATGCCCACCTCATCCCGGCCGCGCACCGGGCCGGTGCCAGGCGCGAGCCCGGCATAGTAGCTCTTGGGGAGGTTGGCCGTGATGCGATCCAGCGTGCGGCCGCCAAAGATCAGCGCGGTTTGATGGAGCCGCTTCTCCAGCACGGCGGCCATGGCCGGGCGGTGCTCATCCACAATCTGGAGCATCGCATCCACGTTGCCATAGGCCAGCCGGTTGGCGAGATCATCGGCCATCGCGCGGATCACCTTGGCCACATCGCGCTCCGCGAGAGCCTCTTGCCGCACAAGGAGCCGGTTTTGCTTGAGGAGCTCGCGTTGCCGCCGGGTGCTCACCGATCCTCTCCCTTGTCGAGTGAGCGCGCGGCCGCGTGCATGATGCCGATGTGATCCGGCTTGAACTTGAGCGAGGCGCGCACGGTCTTTCCGGAGCGGCGGCCGCCCATCTCCACACTCACCCGGCCCACCGTCACACCGTGGAGGCGGATCGGATCGCCCCCCAAAGCCTTCCCGTTTTGATGCGCCATATCGTCTCCGGCCTCACACCATAGCGAGCGGCCAAGATCGCGCGCCCTTCATCGGATGCCCGTATCGCATCAATCTGCGCCGGTGTCAGCTTTGCCGATGGATTGGCCTCACCCTTTTGGGAGCACCATTCGGGATTGCGGCGGATCACCCCGCGCCCTTTTTTGTCGCGATCCTGCGCGTTGTCGCGATGGGTGCCCACAAAGAGGTGGGCGGGATTTACGCAAGCCGGATTGTCGCACCGATGGAGAGCCAAGAGGCCGGGAGGCGGCCATGATCCAGTTGCTAGAAAGATGGCGGCATGAGTGGCTTTCACCATCCTACCGGCCACGTCTATTGAGCCATATCCTTGGGCATTGCGGGTGCCCGCCCACTCGATGCACCCGCTTGGTGCCGCCTCAAGTTTTGCCGAAAAGCGTTTCGGGAGAGACGCTATCGCCTTTGCATAGGCTGGCGTTCGGATTAGATCAGTTGAGGCCATGAGCGAACTTCACTTCGCGATTGGTAGGGGCCGCCCTTCTGCAAAAGGAGCGGCCCCATCGTTTTATCAGGCTTTGGGCTCCGGTCCACCCGGTTGAAATCCAATTTCATCCAATGGCATTTGGGCCGCGCCCACCAAGATCGTGCCGCCGGGAGTGTCGGTTGGCTTATACTCGCCATAGCCCACCGCCTCGCGCTTCTCATCGGTGGTGAGGAACGTGGAGCCGCTCACCTTCTCCCACGTTTTTTCACGCCGGGCCGCGAGCGCGGGCACCTGATCCTCATCATAGCCGATGCGGAGGCCCTCATAGGTGGGTTGCACCCAATTGGAGAGCGCCTCGCAAACCTTGTCCACCAGCGGGAGCACCGTCTCCTCATAGAGCGCGAGCCGCGCCTCCTGATAGTTGGAATAGGTGTTATCGCCGGGGATGCCCAAGAGCATCGGCGGCACACCAAAGGCGAGGGCGATTTCCCGCGCGGCCTCGCGCTTGCCGCTCACAAATTCCAAATCCTTGGGGCTCATGCCCATTTGCTGCCACTTGAGCCCACCCTCCAAGAGGAGCGGCTTGCCCGCGTTGGCGGTGCCGGTGTGCTTTTCCTCAAACTGCGATTTCAGCCGGGCAAATTGCTCATCGGAGAGAGCGCCATCGCTATCCTCGCCGCCCTCAAACACCAGCGCGCCGGAGGGTGCGGCGGAGTTGTCCAAGAGCGCCTTGTTGTAACCGCCCGCCGCGTTGTGCACGTCGATTGCGAAGGCGGCCGCCTCCACCGGGCTCATGCCGCTCCAATCATCCAGCGGGTGAAATTCCTTGATGTGGAGGATCGGCATTTGCTGATCCGGGAGGAGGTCCACATCAAAGCGGTGCTTGGTGGTGCCGTCCACCGAATACTCCCACGCCATGGGATAGCCGCGCCGCCCGGCGATGGCCTTCATGCGATCCGGCCGGAGGGCGTAGAGCTCGCGAATGTCGCCATCCAGCTCAACCGCCTCCAAGAAGCCATCGCCCGCGAGCTTGAAATAGGAGATCAGGGCATCCACCAGCTCCGGCCCGGATTGCCACGGATTGGGCCGTGAGAGCACCTTGAGGAAAGGGTGCTCCGAAAGCTCCGCATCGCCCTCATAGGCAAGGAGCTTCACCGCCGCCGCGCTCTCCGCGATCATGCGGATGCACCGATAGGCGATCACGTTTTGGGTGTAGCCCTCCTTGGCAAAGGCCCGATAATTGCGCGAGCTCCAGACGGGTTGCCCCACCCGGCGCATCGCGATCATCGGCCCCACCGCGCTATCCTTGCGGCCAAGAAGTGCGCGGCCAACGCGATCCATCCATCCCATGCTCAAAGTCTCCTAACGCCAGGCTCGCGCTTGCTCTTACCGGAAAGCGCCGTGATCGCCCACACCAAAGCATCTGCCCTATCCGGTGAGCCCTCTCCGATGAAGCCCTTAGAGGTCATGGCGCACATTTGATCCTCAAGATCGGGGAGCTCGCCCACGTGCGAAACCTTGCCCTCCTCATAGAGTGCGGAAATCGGCTCCGCGCGGGCGATCTTGCCCCGGCTCGCCCGCACCTCCTTGAAGGGCACGGTGGCATCCACGCTCTTGATCACGTGGCGCACCATCGCGCCGCCGAAATTGGTTTCCGCCACGATGCGATCCGCGTTCCACTCGCGGTAGGCTTCCACCGCCCGGCGGCCCCATCCAGCCGGTGAGAGGTTGCAGGATTGATCCGCGAGCACATACCACCGGCCATCCACGCCAAGGCCCACCACCACGATCCCCACATCATCGCCCGCGCCCTCGCCCTTCCCGGCGGTGCCGGAGGGATCAACGGCCACCACGATCCGGACAAGATCGGGCACCCGGCCCATGGCCACCCGGCCCGCGTCAAGGCCCTCCAGCGTCCAAAGCGCGCCCTCCGTATCCTCCGCCCACTCGCCATCCCGGAAACGCTTGCGCTTGGCCGCGCTCATGCCCTCCAGCACGGTGAAATACTCCGGCGCGATATTCTCCCGGTTGTCATCCGGGTTGATTTTCATCTCTGCGAGCTCCGCCGGATCGGCCCACGCCTCGCGGGTGCCCGGTTTCAGCTTCTTGACAAAAAGGTGATACGTCCAATGCAGCTTTGTGGTGGGGTTGCAATCGAAGTAGGCGCGGAGCTTGAGCTCGCTCTTTTCCGCCAATCGGGAGAGCGCAGTTTCCACGGAGCTCCATGGGATTTGCGTGCACTCGTTGAAATAGACGGTTGAAAACTCCATCCCAAGGATTTTGTCCACGCGATCCGCATCATCCAGCCCGGCCGCCATGATCACCGAGCCATTGGGGAGGGTGATGGTGAGATCGGAGATGCTCTCCTTGAACGGCACGCCCGGAAAGCACTTTGCCATTACATCCTTCAGCGTTTTCCAGACGGTGCCCTTGATGGCATTGCGGCGGAGGCGAAAGATGCAATGGGAGGTGCCAGGCGCGCGGATGGCGCGGGTGGCCACGGCACGGCAAAGGAGAAAGGTTTTGCCGGAGCGCGAGCCCCCACGGAGGAGGCTCATCCGGTGCCGGGCGATGAGTTTATTTGCCCGGCGCTGCGCCTTGGTGAGCACCACGGCCATGGGCGAGCCTAGAGCTCCGCATCATCGGCGGAGATGCTCACATTGATGGTGGGCGCGCCAAAGTCGTGCTCCATGCCATCGCGCACGCGGTGCACGGCTCCGAGGAGCCACTTGATGGTGCCGGAACTTTCGCGGAAAGCGGCATCCGCAGTAACACCCTCCGGCACATCCTCGCCCATGGCGATCTTGTGAGCCCGGCGGAGGAGCCCGGCCTTGCGCTCCGCGAGGGCCGCATCCAGCTCCGCGCGATAGTGGCGATCCAGGGTGTCCACCGAATAGCCGCCGCCATAGGTGGCGTTGAGCACGCGCGAGATTTCCTCTTGCGGCATCCCATAGCCAGAGAGCTCGCGGATGAGCGTGGCCGCCTCCTCGCTCCGCTCATGCGGCACATTGCCTTGGCTTCCCTTGGGTGCGCCGCGTGCGTCGTCAGTGTGAGGATGATCGCCCATGCCGGGAGATATACGATGATGGGGCGTTAACCGCAATTCTTTGGGAGGGCTTCACTCCTTGCGGCGCATTGCCGGAGCTCCACGATCACGGACCTGGATCATGAGCTATTCGGAGCGAGCCTATTTTGAGGGCGATCATTGCCACCATTGCGCGGCGAGGGATGAGGCTCTCCGGCTCCAGCGCAAGCGGGTGGAGGCGATCCGCTCGCTGGATCGGAGAGGCTCACGCCGGTGACTATTTCCGGCCGGGCACCGGGATGGGCTCGCCATCGGGCGGCCGGGAGGATGGTTTCTTGGGCTGGAGGGCGATGAGCCGGAGCACCTCGCCGGAGGGTCCGTTGAGCGCGAGGCGCACGCGATCCGGGCAAGGCCAGCTCACCAGCAATCCTCCCGGCAATCGTCGCACATATCCGCATCATCCGTGGAGGTGCCGCACCAAAAGCACGGCTCGCCGGTGTGATCCACAAGGCGAAAGGCCAGCACATCCGCCCACATCACCGATGAGGCATAGCGTTCCGGCTGGAGCTCTCCGGAATGGGTGACAATCTCCACGCGCGGATTGCTCATATAACCGCCGCTAAGTGATGGTGGCGCGAACGGATCAACGCGGATGAAGCCGCGCGCGTCAAGATACGTCTCAAGCGGCCACTCCATGCCATCGGCCCGGATCGTGAGCCCGGCGCTCAACGCTCGCACTCCAGCACGGCAATCACGCCCCGCGAGAGGGAGCAATCAATGGGAATTATATAGATGACTCCCGAACCCATTAGTCATCTGCCTTCTCGGCTTTCTTGCGCTGGCGCTTCACCTTGCGCTCGGTTCGCTTCGCCCATTCACCCTTGTCCTTTGGGCGATAGGCGAACACGCGGTCAGTCACGGCGTCGAGAATGGCGCGGATTGCGTCGCTCATGCGATCAGTTCCTTGTAGGTGAGCCGCTGGCCGATTGCAGCGGCGAACATGCGGTCGAGCCGATGCCGCCACGGCCAAGGTTCAGCCGCTTGCTCTCGTGCTTCGCAGCTTCCTTGCCGCCGATGTAGGCTTCGTCGATTTCAACGATCCCGGCCAGTTCGGCAGGATCGTTGCCGCAGGCCTCGCGGAGCCGTTGCAGCATAAACCAGGCCGTCTTTTGCGTGACGCCTATCTGCGCGTGAAGCTGGACGCTGCTGATGCCTTTGCGGGCCGTCACGAGCAGATACATCGCGTAGAGCCATTTGTGCAGCGGCACCTTGGACCGCTCGAAAATCGTGCCGGTGCGGATGGTGAAGTCGAGAAGGCAAGCGTTGCAGCGGTAGAAGCCGCCCTTGCGAGCGCCGATGCGCTCGGCCTCGCCACACGCCGGGCAGGTGGCCCCGTAAGGCCAGCGCCGCGCCTCGAAGTAGGTGCGCGCGCTCTCCTGATCGGGGAACATCTGGAACAACTCGAAAGTGCTGATGGTGGACTTACTCATCGTACATCCAATCCTCGATTTCTTCCTCTGCCTCGCGGGCAACAGCGCCGTTGCCGTGGCACTCCGGGCAATCCTCATCGAACAGCCCGTGAAGGCCGTGCGCGGCGCGGCGGATCATTATCCAGCCTTCGCCGCGACAGCGCGGGCACTCAACATCCACGATCACATCTCGTCTCCCGGATGCCATGTGCTGTCGGACGTGCGAGGATAGCCGTTCCCGGCCTTGCGATAGTCGCGGCGCAGCCTTTCGAGCCGAGCCTTCTTCGCCTTGCGCGTCGGGCATCGAGGGTCGGACAATTCCGCCTCGATGCCGACAATCTCGCGCCAGATGTTGCTCGCGGGGTCCATCACGCGAACTCGAACTGGCTGGCGGTGAACTGGTGGCCCCACCAGCGCGGCGATGAGCCTCTCCTTGAGAGGTTGGCGAAGGGCCGGGATCGGTTCCGATGGGGCTGCACGGCCCGGCCCTTCGTCCGGATAGAAATTGATGGTGATCATGTTTCAGCTCCCTTTGAGGAGCCCTTGGGCTATCACACCAAATTGTGGAGCTCAAGACGCAAAAAGGGCGGAGCCGCAAAGCCGCCCGATGATTTCAAACGGTGATGGCCGCCCCTTTGGCTGGCATCCCCAAGCCCACCGGAACCTCCTCCGTGAGCCAATAGATGAGCCGGTCAAACTGCCAAGCATTAAACTCCACGTCCCACGCGTCCCTCGCGTCCCTCGCGTCCCACGCGGCCCTCGCGGCCCACGCTTCCCTCGCGGCCCTCGCGGCCCACGCGGCCCACGCGGCCCACGCTTCCCTCGCGGCCCACGCGGCCCTCGCGGCCCACGCTTCCCTCGCGGCTGTCTGCCATTCTTCCTCCGTGATCAGGCCAGCAAGCCACTTGTCCGTGGCCTCAATGCACTTACGCACCCGGCCATCATCCGGTACCGCTTCCTCAAAAATATGGAGCGCGCGCTTGGCGTTGTCATTGAGGAAGCCGGTGAGGCGCTTGGCAAGGGTTTCATCATCCATCGCGAGTGCGGAGGCGCTCCAGATAATATCATTATAGGTGCACCCGCGCGAGCGAGCTTTGGCCGCATCGACCTTGCTAACCTTGGGAAGTATCTGCTCAATGCGGGTGAGCGAGGCACTGCACGGCTTGAGTTTGCGAACTTGCGCGAGCGAGAGGGTGTAAGGGTAAGGCATTTCGGATCAGCTCCCGTTAGTGGAGTGCGTGACGTATCACAAGATAATGTGCCGCTCAAGACGCAAAAAGGGCGGCACCCACAAGAGCGCCGCCCTCCCTTCCCGACATTCACCGCCTCATGCTGATAGGCGATTACTGGCCGGGCCGCGTGCTCGCCGGGCCTTACGCCGGGAGCGCCACGTTGATGTGATTGGCGATGGCCTCAATCTGGCGGAAAGCCTTGAGCACCTCGCCGCGCGGATCATAGCCCTCCACCAGCTCCGCCGCGATGAGCTCACCACCACCGGACATCCCGTCAAGCTCCAGCTTGGCCACGCGCTCCGTGAGCTTCTCGAAATCGGAGAGCGGCGCGGCCTTGGCCACCAGCGAGCGGAGCTCATCCAGCGTTTCGCCATCCTTGAGGAGGCGCTCCACATCGGAGAGGCGCTCGCGCGTCTCCTTGAGAGCCTCCTTGAGCTCCGCGTTGTCCTTTTCCAGCGCCTCCAGGCGCTCCGCTTGCGTTGCCATCGTCACACTCCTTGGGTGGATAGCGCCACCCGTCGCATGGGCCTCAAGCTAGGCCATCATCCTCATCCCTGCAATCGCCGCAAAGCGCCCACCGCTTGGAGCCGTTGGTGCGCCGGTTGACGGTGTGGCCGCACTCCAGCCGGTAAAAGCGCTTTCGCACATTGGCCGGATCAGGCTCAAAGGAAACTATCGCGCGCCGGATCATCGTTTCCACTCGCCGGTGAAAAGCGCCACCACCGGGTGAGCCTTGCCCACGATCTGGAGGATGATGGGCGCACCGTTGGCGATGGCCTCACGCTCCTCCGGTGAGGGCACCCACGCGGAGCGCATCACGTTGCCCCATATCGGATCGTGGGCATCCGAAATCTGGAGCTCTCCGCAATCCTCCTCCAGCGTGCCAGCCGGGCGGCCCATCACGCGGGTGCAAGGTTCAATCTTTGTCGGCATCATCGGCCCACTCCTCAATCTCTTGCCACTTGCGATCCCAATCCGGCGCGCGCCGGTGAGGCGGGATCATCTCCTCAAACGCCTCGCGGAGCACCGCCGCGAGATCGGCCGCGCACACATCGGGAGGAGCCCTCCTCATTCGCTTTCCGCCTGATAGGCGATCACGTCAAAGGCGGATGCCGGGCCGGTGGTGAGGCTCCATCGCGTGGTTTGCGCGGCCCATGTCTCCTTGGGCTCCGATCCATTGCGGAGGCGCACCCGGATGCGCGCCCCCTTGCGATCCAGCGTGCGCGGGATGCGCCCGGTGTTTTCCCTCCAGCGCGGCGCGGCTGTCATTTGAGGCGCTCCCGATCCACGGCCGCGCGCCCGGCCTCCGGCGTCCACTGGATGGCATCATCGCCAAGGTGCTCGCGGATCATGGATGGCACGGCCGCGCAAGGCCCATCGTGGCCAGGCTCGCGGGTGCAATCCCATCCGGCCGGAGGCACCTCGCACCGGCCTTGATCCTCGCGATAGACGCCGGGAGCGGGAGTGAGCGGATCCCCAAAAGCGCGGCCGCACTCCAGCATCTTGCGGATTTCGGAAACGCGAAAGATCGTCACCTCCACCACATCCCCATTGGCTTGGATGCGGGCAAGGCAATCATCCGGCGTTTGGATACCCTCCGCCAAGAGATCGGTGGAATAGCGGAAAGCGCCAACCTTGATGAAATCACCCCGCGTGTGCACCTCAACCGGCTTTCCGCGAAGGGTGACGGCGCGCACAACGCCATCGCTCCGGATCGCCTCCACATCGGCAAGCCGCCGCTTGAGATCACCATGCCGCGCGGCCCAATCCTTGATCGCGCGAGCGCGCCGCCGATTGATCCACACCAGCACACCGATCACGATCACCGCCACCGGCAACGCCACCAAGGCCAGCACGCCCGCAAGCGTGAGCAAGTCCACAATCCGATCAGCCACGAAACATCTCCTTGATCGCGCCCTTGAGCTGGAGCCATTGCACGCGGAGGCGCGGCCGCATGATGGCTATCCGCACCGTGAGATCACACGCGCGGCAATTCTCAAAATTCACATCCTTCCGGCAATGACACACCGGGCACACCGGCTCCTGGCACTCACCGCATCGGGCCGATCCCGGCGCGGCCGTCCGCTTGCCACAAGCGGTGCACATCGGCCGCTCCCACGCGGGATCACGCTTGGCCATCACAACAATCCTCGAGGTTCCGCCGATGGGCGAGGTTCAACAATGATGGGGCTTTGAACGCATCTCCTATGCCAGACCATCCATGCGGTGGTTACATTGTCGCAGCGCCCATCTCCGGTAAATGAGATGCGCGGCATTACGATAAGTTGCGCCGGAGGCGTGCGGGAAAGCAACGTTATCCGGCCCTTGCATGGCTCAAGGAATGTTAGCCGGAGCAAGAGCGCCACGCCATCGGTGCTGCGCTCCAGAGCAAGCCGAGCGATCTTGTCTCCAAGAGAGAAGGGCGGATTTGTGATTGTCCATTGAGGCGCTCCCATCACACTCCAATGCGTCGGATCGGTTGCGTCCCCCTCCATTCCGTAACCAGCGCGAATGTCGTTTCGTCGCACCGTGTGCCCGGCCGCCTCAAGCGCATCGGCAATATCTCCATCACCAGCACAAGGCTCAAGCACATCCTCGCCACGCTCAACCGGGAGATGGCGCAAGAGTATCTCCGTCGCCCAAGATGGCGTGGGGTAGAAATCAAAGCTCTCACGCCTCGCCATGATAATCCTCCAGCACGCGCCGGAGATCGCCAACGGTCGCATCCTCATCAATCTCATTTAGAAACCGGAGGAGAGAGCGCCTCCAGAGGTTCAAATCGGCGGCCGATGCGGTGCGGCGTTCACCGATCCCCCCATGATCACCTCTCACCCGCGCGGAGCTCTCCAGCGCATCCACAATCTCATCATCAAACATCATCCGAAACCTCCATCCCTGCTATGAGCCCGGCGGCAAGGTCGCCCACCGATCCACTCGATTTCCCGCGCTCCGGAGCCTTGCTCGCGCGTTTGTCCCGCTCATCGGTGGGAGAGGGAGGCCCCTCTATTGCCCATTGAGCTTTGCGCTCCGCGATGATGCGGGTTTCATCCTCCAGTGTCCAAGGGATCACGGAGCCATCCATCTCACGGAGGAAAGCGCGATGGGTGAGCCCATGGCGGATTTCCATATCGGAGAGGGTGTGGAGCTGATCCGTGGGAAAGGTGCGATCCCGGATGGCTTTGCACCGCTCCTCAAAGAGGCGTTGAGCGCGATCCCTTGCGAGCCGGCGAGCGCGGGAGTGAGCGAGCTTTTCCGGTCCACAATAGCCCTCCGCGAGTTTGAGGATTTCCGCCGGAGTGGGCATCCACTCCAGGGTGGCGAGGGCGCGATGCGTGGCGTGCTGGAGCGCCGCGAGCGGGAGGTGTCCAAGCATCCGCTTGTAAACCGCGAGCTTGAGCCTTCCCTCATCGGTTGAGGTGCGAGCGGCCTTGAGCGTTCCGGCCATGGTGCCGATGAGCTTTCGCACATCATCCTCCGTGACGATGGGGAGGGCCGGAGGCGGTCCCTCCGCGATCCGTTCCACCAAGGCGAATTGCTCATCCGTGAGCTCGCGCTCATCCTTGACGTTGGCGAGGAGCGTTGCGGCCTCGCTATTCGGTGCAAGCGTCAAGAAGTCCGTTTGAGCCACCGTTGCGATTTCCGTTCCCATATCCAGCTCCCTTGATCCAATCGGCTTTGAAGCCTTGCCAGTTTCGTTCGATGCTCTCCGTGATCGCGCCCTCCAGAGTGAGCCCGGCCTTTCTGGCCTCTCGCTCAAAGCCACGGATCGCGGTTTCGGTGATGGGTGCGCCCTTGGCCTTTCGGTGCTTCTCGAAATCCTCCCAAGTTGAGGCGGAGACGGCATCCGGGCGAGGGATCGTGCTCCATTTGCTCGCGCGTTTCGGGCGGGTATTTGTATCATCGTTAGATGATACATTGGGTGTGGGTGTGGGTGTGGGGGCATCGCTCCGGCATCCATCCGGCAATGCCGTGGCATCCTCTTTTTCTGAATTATTCCAACGCTTTCTCGCGCGATCACGTTGGGATGCGCTTTTTTGGCCCAAATAATCGCGCTCTTTCTTGAGCCGCTTTTGCGTCCAAGTTTTGCGGCGGCCATCGCGATCCCAAAACTCCATCACCACCGGCGCGATGGCCATCCACTCATCCAGCGAGAGCCCGGCGAGGCGCGCGAGGAGGCGATCATTATCCGGGAGATCGCAATGCGGCCGCCTCCATGCCTCCATGAGAAGGAGGAGATATGCTCCGTGCTCCAGCGTGGAGAGATGCCGGGTGTCCGCGAGATAGGCATCCGTCCAAAGCGGTAGGGCGGGAAATTCTGCCATCTCGTTATCCTCTAGTGCTGGAAAGAGCGAGGCTTGCATCGGCCATCTCCTTTCGCCTTGAAAATGCGCGAGCGGGAAGCTCGCCGCGAGCGATCATCCGGCGGCGGATGTGTGCCACCAGCTCCGGAGTGATGCCCTCATGCGGTGCGGCCGCATAGGCGGCTACCCGGCGATCCTCACGGAGGATCGGCATGGCACGCTTGATCGCGTGATAGGTGTCCAATGCAATTTGGGCCTTGTCGCCAAATGGCAGGGTGATAGTAATCATCTCGCTCAAGGGTTTCCTCCTTGTGTGTGCGGTTTCAGCTCCCGCGCTTGGGCCGGGTTTCCTGTCATAGGGAGGCCCGGCCCTTCTCTTTGGCATCCCACATCCAATTGTGGCAAGCCCCGCGTTTCCGTGTGCAACGCTTTTGCGGGATCGGCCGCTTTGGCACTCGCCTCCCTTATGGCATCCGCGCGCATCCTTGCCGCCTCCCTGCGCTCCTCATGGAGGCCCTTGGAGTGAGCGC
>JACCDR010877712.1_pt1 | contig 29138 bp, 36 predicted proteins | sample 7446431 | NCBI WGS metagenome assembly JACCDR01 (sample SAMN15323443, study PRJNA562643) | freshwater metagenome | isolation source: river surface water | place: USA:Blue River Watershed | collected 2017-08-17
GGGGCCGCAGGTGCGCCCGGCGCGGCGGGTAGTCCGGGCGCGCCCGGCGCTACGGGGCCGACCGGCGCGGCGGCCATAACGGCGCTTTTGACGAATGAAGCGGCGCAACTTGCCGCGACGCTGGCGGGCGACGTCGTGTCATATACCGGCGCGTCGGGTACGTTTCGCGTATTTCAAGGGACGACCGACGTTAGCGCGTTGTTTGCTCTCTCGACGGTCGCTAACCCGCAAGGCTTGACGGTCGCGTACGCCGGTCGCGATTATTCGGTATCGGGCGGCTTTGACGCTGGCGAGGACAACGCAATGGTAACGATCCGGGCGACCGGGTCGGGTGCGCTCGCGGGCGTAACGATAGACAAGATTTTCAACCTTGCCAAAGCCAAGCAAGGCGCGCCCGGTGCGGCTGGTGCTCCGGGGGCCGCAGGCGCGCCCGGTGCGGCGGGTAGTCCAGGCGCGCCCGGTGCGGCTGGCGCTCCGGGGGCCGCAGGCACGAACGGGCTTACAATTTCGATCAATCCCCCGGTCGTCACGGTGTTGACAACGGCGGGCGGCGTACAATTTTCGGGGGAATTGCCGCGCGCCGTCACTGTGACGCTTTTCGACGGCTCGACCAACGTCACCGCGAGCGGGTCGTACGGCTTGTCTGCGTCGAATTGTTCGGTCACGAACAACGGCGGCGGGTCGTTTACGGTAATTTCGGTTTCCGGGCCGTCGGCCTTTTTCGACATTGTTTCGTCGTTTGGGGGCCGCAGCATAACGCAGCGTGTCGTATGTCCCCGCGTCCCCGCCGGATCCGGCGCGTTCGTGACGCCGATTACGTTTAGCGGGCTGAACTTAGGGGGCACATATGCCGTCGTCGGGCAAGCCGACCTCGTCGTCGCGGCGAGCGGGACAATATCCGTAAGCGGTAGCTGCGAATACGAGCCTGCGGCGGCGGCAAGTGATCGAACGCTAAAGCTGCAAAGCAAGCTGACAATCGCAAATTTGACCGCTGGCGGCCCCGACATTGACGTCGCCGGTAGCGAAATGGACGGGACGTTAGCCCGCTATTTTGGCGCAGACATATCTTTCGAACGCGGCTCGGTCGCGTCGTTCGGTATAGGGTCAAACACGACCGGCGTAACGCAGACTTTCCGAATGAAATACTGGACGCGCAAAGCCCCGTCCGGCGGCGGCAATGCAACCGGCTTCAACCATCAAGCCGGTATGGCGGAGATTAGCGCGCGATGATTGGGATATGGGATAAGAAAACCGGGCGACTGGAAATTGTCGTGTCGACGTCGGCGGACTCCGAAAGCCACAAAATGCGGGGGAAGGAAATTGTCGACTTGCCCGACGATTACGACCCGGCGCGGTATTCGTTTGCGTTTGGCAAACTTACGCCCAATGTCGAGGGCCGCAAAGCTGCGGTGACGCATAGTTTCGGCGAAACACATGTCGCGCTCGCCCATGCGCGCAAAGCGATAGAAGCCCGGTCGATCCTGCTAGGGTATGGCGCGCCCTACCCGCTTCTAGCCGCCGAGGCCGATTTGCGCGGCGTCGAGATTGCCGACCTCGCCCGGCAAGTCGTGGCTAGAGACGAGGAATTTATCGAACTTGAATTGGCGCGCGTTCGGGCTATGCTGGAAATATGACCAAAACAATCGCTCTTGACCGCAAAACCGCCCGCACCGTCGATCAAGACGGGCGTTTGCATATTGCGCGCAGTCACATAAGCAAGGCGGACGTCAACCCGTATTATGGCCGCGAGATACCAGGCGCGGTCGACCTCGGCCTTGACCTCGACAAGATTTATTGGCTTTACCGGGACGCCGACGAACTGGCAAAAGCAGCCCCGACTTTTAACAATTTGCCAATTCTTGACGTGCATATCCCGGTGACGTCCGACGAGCCGCAGCAAGAGATTGTTATCGGATCGACGGGCACCGACGCGGTGTTCAACGACGGGTATCTCGATAACAGCGCGGTCATTTGGGTACAGTCGGCAATCGACGACGTCGAGAGCGAAAAGCGCAAAGAATGGTCGTGCGCGTACCATTATGTCGCCGATATGTCGCCCGGCGAAATAAATGGCTTGCGTTTTGACGGGATAATGCGCAATATCGTGGGGAACCATGTAGCGCTCGTTAAAGAGGGCCGCGCGGGTAGTGACGTGATGGTAGCTGACGCTATGCCGGAGAACATGATTATGAAGCTAAAAACTCGTACCGCTCTCGCCGTTAACGGGGCCGTCGTCGCTCTCGTTACGCCTCTTTTGGCGCAGGACGCCAAGGGCGTCAATCTGGCGAAGCTTGTCGACGGCGTGACCGCTAAAAACGTCAAGGCCAAAACCGCCGAAATTGCCGCGAAAGTGGTCGCCGCTGTTACCCCGAAACTTGCCGCCGACGAGGGGCTAGAGGTCGCGGACGTCGTGGCGGTCATTGAAGCCGTGCAAGGCGCGCCCGGCGCGGCGACGGTCGAGGACGACGACCTTATGGCCGACCCCGACCCCAACAAAATGACGCTTGACGGCGACGACGCCATGTCGAAAGTCATGGAAGCCCTTAAAGGCATGTTGTCGGACGACGACTTGGCGAAAATTGCCGCGATTGCCGGGGGCGACCCTGCGATGGACGAGGACGACGACGACGCCGACCCGGAACGCAAGCCGCCCGCAATGGACGCGGCGGCGATCCGCAAGGCGGCGCGGGCCGATATGCAAGCGATCCGGGTCGCCGAGCGCGAGGTCGAGCCGATTATCGGCGAGGTTCAAGCGATGGATTGCGCGGCGGACGTTTACCGCCTCGCTCTCGACGCCAAGGGCGTCGATACCAAGGGCGTACACCCGTCGGCATTTCGTGCTATGGTCGCCATGCTGCGCACCGCAGCCGACGACCGGCCCGCAGCCCGCATTGCAACAGATAGCGCGCCGGTCGCGCGTCTTGACCGTATTTTGAAGGGGAAATGACATGCCGTTTCAGTCGGTAATCAACGAAAACCAAGCGCCCGCCGTTGAAGGCGACTTCGCTTCAAACAACCCTATTCGGTCAATGGTCGCCGTTGGCGCTTCGCTTCGCGCGGGCGCGGCTGGCGTCGCCTTTGGTCGCTTTGCATGGGCGTCGAACACAACCGACCTCGTCACAAACGCGCACCCCGGCGTCGCCAGCCGTATCGGTTTCGTTCACCGTCACCAGCTTGAGCAATTCGCCGGGCGGTTACAGGAAAGCGGCGGCACTATCGTCGCGGGGCAACCGGTCACGCTTATTGAAGGCGGCGACTTTTGGGGCCGCTTCGCAGCCGGTGCAACAATCGGGCACCGCGTCTTTGCGCGCTATACCGACGGCGCTCTTATTTCGGCGGTTGCCGGATCGACGGTCGCTGGCGCGAGCGTTACCGCAGCGATTGCGGGCACGACCATGACCGTAAGCGCGGTCGCGTCGGGTACTCTCGCCGTCGGACAGCCGCTTGCGGGCGCGAACGTGACCGCCGGGACGATCATAGCCGCGCTCGGCACGGGCACGGGCGGAACGGGCACGTACACCGTTTCAATCTCGCAAACCGCAGCCTCCGCAACTGTGACCAGCGCGGGCGCGCAAGAAACGCCCTGGACGGTCGAAACGGTCGCGGCGGCTGGCGAAGTCGCCATAATTTCAGCTAAGTAAGGGCACCGACATGACGCCACAAGAAATTGCATTGCTCGCTCGTCGCGGTATCGCTTTCGACTCCGCGATTGCCGCCCGTGCCCATGTGTTCGAAAATTCGCAAGTCGAGGCGATCCGCAGCGACTATAACCTTGCGCTCGACGCGCAGCCCGGCCTCGTAACTACCGCCTCGGCGGGCGTCCCGTGGTGGCTGACAAACGTAGTCGACCCGGAGGTGACGCGCGTTATTCTCCAGCCGACGCGTTCGGAGGCCATTTACGGCGAAATGCAAAAAGGCAATTGGCTGACAACGTCGATGCAATTTCCCGTCGTCGAAAGCACGGGCAACGTGTCGGCCTATGGCGACTTTTCCGAGGACGGATCGACCGGCGTTAACGCCAATCTCGTACCGCGCGAAAGTTTCCATTTCCAGACGTTCGGCGTTTGGGGCGAAAAAATGATCGAGCAATATGGGCTTGCGAACCTCGACTATGCCGCCGAGGTCAATATCGCGACCGGCGTTACGCTCAATCGTTTCCGCAACACCGTGAACTTTGTCGGTATTGCGGGGATGCAGCTTTACGGGGTGCTTAACGCCCCTGGCCTATCCGCGTCGATCCTTCCCGCGACCAAGACGGCGGGCGGCACGACCTGGGCGGTCGCTACGCCGGAGGAAATTCATAACGACGTCGTGCGGCTGTTTACGCGGCTGCAATCGCAAATGGTCGGTTATGAACTCGACGAGGATGCACAACTCGTCTTGGTCATGTCGCACAACGTCAAGCCGCAAATGGGGCGCGCCAATTCTTTCAACGTCAAGGCGCTCGCCAGCGTCAAAGAGACGTACAAGAATTTGCGGATCGAAACGGCCCCCGAAATGGCGACGGCTGGCGGCGAATTGCTGCAAATGTTTATCGAGTCCGTCGACGGTCAAAAGACGATCTATACTGCGTTTACCGAGAAAAATCGCGGTCATGCGGTTGTCGTCGGGCCGTCGTCGTACCGCCAGAAAAAGAGCGCGGGTACTTGGGGGGCGATTGTTCGTCGCCCGGTTGCCGTCGCTACCATGCTCGGAGTTTGATTAATGGCCGATAAAAGTACATCCGTAACCGTTGCTTGCAAACTGCCCAACGGCCTTGAAATCGAACATCGCGGCCATACGGTCGTGCTGGCGGGTGCGAACTCGTCGACGGCGGTCGGCGGGTACGGGTTGACTCCGAATGTCGACGCCGACTGGTTTGAAGATTGGATGGCCGGGAACCTCGACCATCCGGCGGTAAAGAATAACATTATTTTCGCCAATACGCCCGCCAAGGCCGCCGACGAGGCCAAAGAAAAGAAGGGCGTAAAAACCGGCTTAGAGCCGGTCGACCCCGAAAACCCCGGCGAGGGTATCGAGAAGCGTAAGGACGATTAACATGCCCGTAGCTGCGTTCGACTACGCGTTGTGGTCGGCGCGCTACCCGGCACTTGCCGCGACCGTTGCCGAGCCTCTCGCAACGGCATATTACGCCGAGGCGGGGCTATATCTCGACAACACCGACACGTCGCTTGTGACCGACCTCGACGAGCGTCGACGGCTGCTAAACATGATCGTCGCCCATATCGCCACATTGGAGGCGCGGGCGTCGTCGGGCGTCGTCGGGCGGGTATCGAGCGCGACCGAGGGGTCGGTTACCGTCGCGTCCGAACTGGTCGCCCCCGGATCCGCCGCATGGTTTACACAAACGACTTATGGGCTTTCGTATTGGGCGGCGACCAAGCGTTACCGCGCGTTTCAATATATCCCGCCCGCAGCCGTGCCTAACTACGGTCGCCAGCCGTGGCGGAGGTAAAGGGCGGCGCGGGCCTTGAACGGGTGCTAAAGCAACTCGACGCGCGACTCCGTAGCAAGCGCTTTGTGAAAGTCGGTTTTCTCGACAAAGCCACATACCCCGACGGTACGAGCGTCGCGCTTGTCGCCGCTACGCAGAATTTCGGGTCGCCGTCGCGCGGCATCCCGCCCCGCCCCTTTTTCTCGAATGTCATTCGCGATAAATCGGCCTCTTGGGGGGCGTCGCTTGTCGCGATCCTGCGGGCGCAACAATACGACGTCGACGTGTCCCTGGCGTTAGTCGGCGAGGGTATCGCCGGGCAAATTCGAACGTCAATTCAGGAACTAAACGAGCCGCCACTTGCCGACGCTACGGTCGCCCGCAAAGGCTTCGCGAAGCCGCTTATCGACACGTCGGTCATGATCGATAGCGTAGGGGTTGAATTGGTATCATGACACTACACGCCGTCGCCTCTGCAATCGTGTCTGCGGTCAATCCGATGATCACAGGCACCGTCCGCGTGTCGACCGGCTCGACAACTGGCGGCGATGGCAAGCAAACGCCGACGTACGCGACGACAAACAATGTGACCATGCAAGTGCAAGCGCTCACAAGCGGCGACCTGCGGCAACTGGACGGCCTCAACATTCAAGGGGTCAAGCACGGCGTTTATCTATATGGGGAGATCGAAGGAATTGCCCGCGCGCGCGGCAAGGGCGGCGACCTCTTGACGTTTCGCGGTCGCGATTGGCTTGTCGTGGCGGTGCTCGAAAGTTGGAACGGGCGTTGGTCGAAAGTCGCGGTTACGGAGCAAACGTCATGACCGAAAGCGAGGTCATGACCGGCGTACGTGCATATTTGCGGGGCATCCTCGGCGACGGGGCGGTCGTGCTGCAAACGCAAGTCAACCGTGTGGCTGCGCCGGACTCCGAAAATTTCGTCATGATGACCCCTATGTCGCGAATTGAACTTGGCACGAGCGTCGACGAGTACCCGCTCGACGACGACGCGCCGACGGCGATCACCGTGACGCAGCCGACCGAGTTTACCGCACAGCTTGATTTTTACGGCCCCCTTGGCGGCGATTGGGCGCAAAAGGTCATTACCCTGACCCGCAACCTATACGGCGCGGAGCGGCTCGTAACGCCGCTTTTCACGAGCGGAGCGAGGCAAACGCCATTCATTAACGGCGAAGGCCAATACGAAAATAGATGGATTGTTTCGCTTGTCTTGCAAATCAATCCGTCGGTATCGACAGCCGCGCAATTTGCTGATACCGTGACGGTCGACACTATTCTAATCGAGGGCATCGTACCATGACGACCATGTCAATTCCGGCCTCCGCTATCGTCAATGTGACGCCGTCCGTTCTCGCCGCTGGCGGGTCGGGCCTCGACCTTAGCGGCATTATTTTGACCAACTCGCCGCAAATCCCGACCGGGGAAATTGATACATTTTCAAATCCCGATGACGTCGGCGCGGTTTTCGGCCCGTCGTCGGTCGAGGCGGAACTTGCTACGCGTTATTTCAAGGGCTTTACTAACAGCCCGTCAAAGCCGGGCGCGCTGCATTTCGTGCAATATCCGGCTGCGGCGGTCGTTCCACAAATTCGTGGGGGTAGCGTTGTGGCCTTGACGCTCGCAGCGCTACAAGCCTTGTCGGGCGCGCTGGCGTTCTCGATCAACGGGCTTCCCGTCACCTCCGCAGCAATCAACCTCGCCGCAGCGACGAGCCTATCGAATGCTGCACAAATTATTGAGGACGGCATAAATTACCATGAGGCCGTTTTCACCGCAGCGATTGCGGGCACGACCATGACCGTAAGCGCGGTCGCGTCCGGCGTTATCGTCGTCGGCCATGTGATCGTCGCGGCGGGCGTCACCGCAGGCACCCGCGTCGTCGCGTTCGGGACGGGCGCGGGCGGAACGGGCACCTATATCGTCGACGTGGGGCAGACGGTCGCAAGTGGTACGATCCGCGCGGGCCGTACGCGCGTCACATATGACGCGGTGCTTGGCGGCTTGGTCGTCGCTGGCGGTACGCCGGGCGCGACGGGCACCATTTCATTCGCCACCGGGACGCTTTCGGACGCGCTGCGCCTCACAGCGGCGCAAGGGGCGCGCCTAAGCCAAGGCGCTAACGCCGGGTCGCCTGCGGTCAATATGGCTGCCGTAATCGACCGGACGCAGAATTTCGCCACATTCATGACGGCGTTTAAGCCGTCAATTCCCGACATGGTCGGCTTTGCGACATGGGCGGACGGCGCTGGCGACCGGTACCTATATGCTATGTGGGATAATGACCCGGCGGCGCTATCGCAGAACGATACGACGAGCGCGGGGCATCTTATCCGCTTGGCGGAACTTTCGGGCACATGCCCGATTTATGACGCGACGGCGGGGGCGTCGGTTGCGGCGTTCTTTATGGGGGCGCTGGCGTCGATCCGTTTCGACGTACCGGAGGGCCGTACGAATGTGTCGTTTCGGTCGCAAGCGGGCCTTGTGCCGAGCGTCACGAGCCGGGCGGCGCATGACCGCCTTATCGCCAATGGTTACAACTTTTACGGGCGGTATGCGACCGCGACGGATCAGTTTCAATTCTTCTATCCGGGCACCGTAAGCGGGCCGTTCGCGTACGTCGACAGTTTCGTTAATCAGATATGGCTTAACGATCTATTTCAGCTTCGCCTTATGGAATTGTTCGCGACGAGCCGGTCGATACCGTACAACGCGCAAGGGTATGCCTTGATTGAAGCGACGCTCGGCGACCCGATTACGCAGGCCGTCGAGTTTGGCGCGATCCGGGCGGGCGTCCCTCTCGACGCGCTACAGGCCGCGACGGTGAATAACGACGCCGGGCGCGAGATTGCGCCAACGCTAGAGGAACGCGGTTGGTACTTGCTTGTCCGGCCCGCTAACCCGTCGGTACGCGCCGCGCGTGGGTCGCCCCCGGTGACGTTCTGGTATACCGACGGCGGCTCGATACAATCGATCAACCTTAATAGCGTCGAGGTGCAATAATGGCCCGTTTTCTCACCGCTGCTAACAGCATAATTCACCTCGGGGTCGCGGGCCTAATCGCGACCCCGACACGCTTGCAAGGCTTTTCGACCGAGGACGTATTCTCGACCGACGACGTAAGCAGCGTCGAAACAATGATGGGCGTCGACGGCAAGCTATCGGCGGGCTATGTCCCGCAGCCGAAAATACAGCGATATGTTTTGCAAGCCGACAGCAGGTCAAACGACTTTTTCGAGCGATGGGCGCGACAGCAAGACTTGACCAAAGAGGTCTATATCGCGACCGGCTTGGCGCATCTTCTCGGGCTTGAACGCAAGTATGTCATGACGCGCGGCTTTTTGACGACGCACAACCCCGTCGCCACCATGAAAAAGTCGGCGCAGCCCCGAACGTACACGATTACGTGGCAGGAAATAACGTCGGCGGATATTTGATATGCGCAAGACTAAAACTGTGATCATCACTCGCGACGGGCGAGACAAAGGCAAGCAATTCGAATTGACCGAAATGTCCGCCGCGCGCACCGAAAAATGGGCGGCACGTTTCATGTTCGCGGTCGGCAAAGGCGTTCAAATCGACGACGACATAGCGCAACGCGGGATTGCTGGCGTTGCCGAACTCGGCTTGAATATCTTGTCGAGCATCAACCCGAACGACGCAATGGACTTGCTCGACGAAATGATGTTGTGCGCGCAAATCGTACCGGATCCGAAGCACCCGCATGTGACGCATCCGATAGGCGAGGACGACGTCGAGGAAATAACGACGCTCGCCACATTGCGGGCCGAAATATTCGAGATGCACACGGGTTTTTCTTTCGCCGACATGGTATCGAAGGGCAAGGCGATGGCGGCGAGACAACAAGACGAATTGACAGCCCAAACATAGCTTGGACGGTCGCGCTCGTCGTATCGTCCAGGCTCGCCACATTGCACGAACTTGACACGGTTTACGGGGTCGAGGATATGTACGACCTAATCGAGGTTATCGCGGTCGACGCGATAAATAGAGAGAACGCCCGTGCCGACGACCGCTGACGAATTTGTCGTTTTATTCGGCCTCGACCCGACGCAGCATACGCGCGGATCTAAAGAGGTTCGTCGCAACACGAAATTGACCCGCGACGAGGCGCTAAGCGGCGCGAAAGACATGGAAGCGGCGGGCAAGAGAGCCGCCATGTTCTTTTCGCAAATCAAGACGCAGGCGGTCGGGGCGTTGCTGGCGTTCGCGGGCGCTACGGGCCTAAAGAACCTCGCCGACCAACTGATAAGCACGAGCGCCAACGTCGGGCGTTTGTCGACCCTCGTAGGGACGTCAGCCGAGGAATTGAGCGCATGGCAGGGCGCGCTAGGTAAAGTCGGCGGCAAGGCGGCGGACGCGGACTCCGCAATTCGCGCGATGGCTTCGGCGTTTCAATCGTATAAGTTGACCGGATCGACCGGGATTGACGCCGACCTCATGGGGTTGGGTGTCACGGTTGCCGACCTCGAAAGCCCGACGCGCGCGCTCGTGAAAATGGCCGAGGCCGCCGAGCGCATGTCGGCCCCCGAATTTACGGCGCGAATGCAGCGCATAGGCATCCCCGAAAGCATGATCGTTTTGCTTCAACGCGGGCGGGCCGAAACGGAGCGGCTCGTCGCCGAGCAAGAGCGGCAATATGTCGTCACCGAAAAAGATACGCAGGCCGCACAGCGTTTCGAGGAGGCATGGTCGACGCTTAAATCGACGATATGGGGGGCGGTGCAAGGGCCGCTTACGGGCCTGCTAGAGTGGTTGACCCAAACCGACAAGAGCGTCGACACGACTGGCGGGTCGCTTTTTCGGCTGCGGGACGAAACGCGCAAAACGGGCAAAGACACCGGCTGGCTTGCGACGCAGGCGGCGGACGCGTCGAGCAAGTATAACCATTTCGCTAAGCAAGTCATTTATTTGCGAGAGCGTCTTTACGACCTCGCGTCGTACGTCGGGGGCGGCTTCAAGGCCGCATGGAAATGGCTTAGTGACCTCGGCATATTCAATATTCGTTACTCGTCGGACGCAACGCCAGGCGCGCCGGGAAGCAACAAAAGCCCGGCGACCGGCGACGAGTTGGTCGACTTTTTCCGGCGTAAGGGATGGACGGACGAGCAAGCGCGCGGAATTGCCGCAGGCATCAAAGCCGAAAACGGCGCGCTTGATCCGGGCGCAAAAAATCCGACGTCGAGCGCGTACGGACTCGGTCAATGGCTGACGCCGCGACAAAACTTATTTGCGCGCGTTATGGGGAAGCCGGTGCAAGGGTCGAGCGCGCGCGAGCAAATGGAATTTATTGATTGGGAATTGCGCAACAATGAACGACAGGCGGGCCGCAAGCTGGCGGCGACGCGCACCGCGCACGAGGCGCTCCGGTCGTACGTATATGACTTTATGCGGCCCGGCCCCGGCGCGCCGGGCGACATGGTGCGAGGTATGCGCGCGCTAGGTATCAAGACGCCCGTCGTTCCCTCGTCGCCTATGGCGGCCCCTAGCCCCGGTGCGGCGCAGTCGACGAGTATCGGCGTCATAAACGTGTACACGGCGGCGACCGACGCGGCGGGCATCGCAAGAGACTTGCCGACCGCCGTCGGCGCGCGCCGGGTGACGACGCAGGCAAACCGAGGGTTGCGATAATGGCGCTCGATTTTCCCGATGTTCCTATCTTTCCAGGCGTACCGCCGGTCATTCGTCGTATCGGGGCGCGCCGCGAGTTTGAACGCCAGCTAGAAGCCGACGAGGGCAACACCGCGCGAGAGCCTATCGTATGGGGCATATTCGACGGTATCGGACGGCTCGCTATCGAGCCGGATAATGTGATCAGTGTCGAGCCGGTGCTAGAACATCGAATAAGCGATTACCCGGTCGAGCAAGGCGGTTTTCTCTCGTACAATAAAGTCGCAACGCCGCAGCAAATCAGGGTCGTCATGTCTAAGGGCGGAGGCGACGACGTGCGCGCGGCGTTCCTTAATCGGCTTGACGACCTCGTGCGATCCTTAGCCACATATAGCGTCGTGACGCCGGACGCGACGTTCCTCGGCTTCAACTTTACTCGCCGGGACTACCGCAGGACTGCGGAAAACGGTGCGGCGTTGATCGTCGCCGACATTGTCATGACGGAAACGAGAGAAGCCCCAAGCGCGGCGTTCACGAATAGTAAAGCGCCGTCGGGCGACGAGCCGGTCAACGCCGGGCCGGTGCAAACAACGCCAGCGACGCCCGCGCAAATTCAAGCCGCAAAGGGCTTTGCATGACCGAGGTCGTCCCCCTGCTACCGGTATCGTCGCAAGTGCTTACGGTGACGCTCGACGGGCAGTCGTGCCGCCTAGAGGTATTCGCCCGGACGTTCGGCATTTTCGTAAACGTCTTTGTCGCCGACGTGCCGGTCGCCCTTGGCGTTCAAGCCCGCGACCGCGTCCCTATCGTACGCGCCAAGTATAGCGGTTTCCGAGGGGATTTAATTTTCGTCGATACGCAGGGCACCGACGATCCGGTCGCCGCTTCGTTCGGGGGTCGGCACTTCCTCGCGTTCGGAATATAACACTGCGGTCATGCTATCCCCGTCAATCTCGGCGAGTATCGCGTGCGGGTAGCGCGCGACGAGTGCGGCAAGGTCGAATAGTCTCATTTCCCTAAAGCCTCTTTGATTTTGATAAATGGCGCGTTCGTCAAAGCCCCGCCGAGCGTGTAATCGTCGAGCGCCTCGTACTGCGCCAAAAGCAGCTTGCAAGCGTCGATCAACGCGACGACGTCCGTACCGTCAATCGATATGGTCGGCGGCAAGGGCGTCGCTTCCGGGCTTTCCAAAAACCGGACAATCTGGCGGAGTCGGGTCATGACCGGGGGTACTTTCTCTCGTGTATCGCGTTCCAAGCCCAACGGGCAAACGTGTCGCGCATCATGGTTATCGGATCCAGCCGACACGCGCGCGAGAACGAAAAACCGTCGGTATGCGCTTGCTCGGCTAATTCTTGCGCCCGGTCGGTAACGACCCGTATGACCGCCGCGCCGCAAGTGTACGGCTCGCCCGTGGCGTCGAAAAACCGCACTAATTCGGCTGTTATCGAGGCTTTGCGCTCGGCTTTCGTTTCTCGTTTCATGTCGTCTTGCTCCCAACATATCGCACAGCCGCCGCGCACGTAACTGCGATCCGCCAAGGGGTCGTTACGCGCGGATTTATGGAAAACTCCCACCACCCGCGACCGTCCCATACCTCGACCTTATGCGTTTCGATCGTACCTTTACGGCACATCACGTCCGTCTCGGCGACACCATGAACGACTTGCGCGAACATTATTTTAGCCCGAGGCGGGCGGCCATAGCGGCTGCAAAGCCGATACGCTCGGCGAGGTCGGGTCTGTAGTCACGCTTGGCGACATATTCAAGGGCCGCCGCTAGTGTCATGAATTTACAACCCCCGCCAATATGCGCGGCCCCTTCAATTTCGGCGAGCACGACCGCGAAGCCGTCCGCATACCCAAAAAACGAAATTAAACTGGCCCCTTCGCCCACTGTGGCCCCTTCGCCCACTGTGGCCCCTTCGCCCACTGTGGCCCCTTCGCCCACTGTGGCCCCTTCGCCCAGTTTGGCCCGTGCGCCCAATTTGGCCCCTTCGCCCAATTTGGCCCCTTCGCCCAATTTGGCCCAATCGCCTGCGGCTATCCACTCAAGGCCGGTTGGCGCTATTTTCCAGCCGAAATCGTTAGTTTCCCAGTTTTTCGAAGCTTCAAACAAATCGATCATAATGCTGCCTTCCGTTGCTGTTGCCTTGTCCCTAAAAGACGTTGACGGCGCCGTCAAGCACTAATTTGCGCCCGGTGCGTTTTTTCTGTACCATGCGCCCATGACCTTCGCCCGCCGCATAATCGACGTCCGGTTTCACCTTGGCAAGGGGTCGTTCGGCGAGGACGGGGCCGATACGGTCGATCTAAAGGGGCTGCGGTGCGCGGCGACGATCACGAAAAGCGGCGGCGTGTCAATGACTGAATTAAACTTGCGCATATGGGGCGCTCCGCTTTCCACAATGAACGCGCTTACGATCCTCGGCAAGCCTATCACGCATGGCCGCAATAACACCGTGATCATATCGGCGGGCGACGAGGTCAACGGTGTCGCGGTCGTCTTTGCCGGGCTGATAACGGAGGCTTGGGTTGACCCTCGCGCCGCGCCGCAAGTGTCTTTCGTCGTGACCGCGCACACGGGCTATCTCGACGCGTTGAAGCCCGTACCGGCGACAAGCTATAACGGAAGCGTAAGCGCAGCGACTATAGTTGCGGGGATTGCCGCGCAAATGACGACGCCGGGGATTGACCCGAATAGCGACGGCAAGGCGGTCGTCGGGCTGGCGTTCGAAAATGGCGGTGTCGACGTTCAACTTCGCGACGTCTATCTCGCGGGAACGCTGCTAGACCAACTGCAAAGCATTGCGCGGGCGGGGAATTTCAACGCGATAATTGATAACGGCACGGTCGCGATATGGCCCGCCGACGGGACGCGCGGGGGCGAGATACCGCTTATTTCGCCGTCGACCGGTATGGTCGGTTACCCGGTTTACACGCAAAACGGTATTTCGGTGACGACTTTGTTTAACCCGGCGATAATTTTCGGGGGGAAAGTCAAAGTCGAAACGGACTTGACGCCAGCGGCGGGCTTGTGGTCGCCGTACGCCGTAAGTCATGAACTCGCGAGCGAGACACCGGGCGGCCCGTGGTTTACCCGCCTGGAATGTAATTTGTTCGGTCAACCGCAGGCGATAGCCACATGACCGACGCCAGCTACCCCGGATCGCAACGCTTTGACAGCGCGCTTTCGATGTTCGCGCAAATCGACTTTGTCGCTCGTCAAGTGCTTGCGGGGGTCGCGACCGCGACGCTCGTTATGGTCGTTAAGGTCGAGAACGACGGCGGGGTCGAGCCGGTCGGCAAAGTCGACATAAAGCCCCTCGTAATGCAGATTGACGCGGACGGGGTCGGGCTTTCGCACGGCGTCATTCACAACGTACCGTACGCCCGGTTACAGGGCGGGACGGACGCGATTATTCTCGACCCCAAAGTCGGCGACATGGGCATAGCGCTTTTCGCCAGCCGGGACATATCAAGCGTCAAAGAGACAAAGCGCGAGGGCTTGCCCGGATCGCGGCGAACGCACGACTACGCCGACGCGCTTTATATCGGCGGCGTCTTGAACGGCGCGCCCGAACGGTATATTAGGTTCCATGATGACGGTATCGAAATAAAGGCGGCAACTGTGACCATTACGGGCGACTTGACAGTTACAGGCACCGCGACCGCAACGGTCGACGTGGTCGGCGGCGGCAAGAGCCTAAAGGGTCACACGCATACCGGCGTAACGACCGGGAGCGGCTCTAGCGGGCCGCCGTCATAATGCTCGATACGCTCTTGCTCGACCGCACCGATTGGGATTTAACGCTAGACGCGCTCGGCAATATCGCGCTTGCGTCCGCGCCCTATGCGGTCGTGCAAGACGTATCGAGCGCGGCGCGCCTCGTACGCGGCGAGTTATGGTACGGCGGCCCCGACGGCGTCGACCATTTCGACGAGGCGCTTGGTCGCGGCGCGCCGACGCAAGTCTTTCGCGCGCAACTCGTACGGGCCGCGCTTCGCGTTCCCGGCGTGACCTCGGCGCGGGCGTTCCTGCGTCGGTCGGCAAATCGGGTGCTTGGCGGTCAAATTCAGATAGAGACGCGCGACGGCTCGTTTAGGAGCAATTTTTAATGACGAACGTACCCGCGCCAACTTTCGGCCCGACCGGCTTTGTCGCCCCCCGCGAAAGCGAAATACTTGCCGGAGTCATGGCTGATCTAAACGCGGCGTTCGGCGGCAATCTCAATCCGGCGCAAGACACGCCGCAGGGACAACTTGCCGTGTCGCTGGCGGCGATAATCGGCTTCAACAATGACCGACTGTTAAACCTCTTTAATCAGCTTGACCCCTTGCGCGCCGACGGTCGCGCGCAAGACGCGCTCGGTCGCATCTATTTTCTCGACCGGACTCCGGCGGAGTCGACGACGGTCGCGGCGGATTGTGGCGGGGCTGCGGGAACGATCATTCCCATAGGATCGCTTGCGCGTACCGCCGACGGCACGGTTTACGCGGCGACGACCGGCGGTACGATACCGCCTAGCGGCGTTTTGACGCTGCAATTCGCGGCGACCGTATCGGGGCCGACGCCGTGCCCGGCGGGGTCGCTCAATAGCATATTTCGCGCCGTTCCCGGTTGGGATACGGTAACCAATCCGCAGGCGGGCATATTGGGGCGCAACGTCGAAAGTCGGGCCGAATTTGAAGCCCGGCGCGCGGCGTCCGTCGCAGCCAATTCTATCGGCGCGCTCGGCTCGATCCGGGCGAGCGTTCTAAGCGTCCCCGACGTTCTCGACGCTTTCGTTACCGAAAATTCGACGGCGTCGTCGATCACGGTGCGCGGCGTCGCCATTGCCGCCCGGTCGATTTACGTTTGTGTCGCGGGCGGTAGCGACGCCGCAGTGGCGAAAGCCATTTGGCTGAAAAAAGCCCCCGGCTGCGGGTATGTCGGCGGGACGACCGTAACGGTCGCGGACGACGTTTCGGGCTATGCGCTTCCCTTGCCGACGTACGACGTCACGTTTCAGCGCGCCGCGCCCCTGGCGGTGCTTTTCGACATAAGCATAGCGAACGGCCCGCTAGTGCCGAACGACGCAGCCGCACAAATCAAAGGGGCCGTGCAACGGGCTTTTGCGGGCGCGGACGGCGGGGCGCGGGCTGGCATTGGCGGGACGATATATGCGAGCCGGTTTTACACCTCTATCGCGGCGCTCGGCCCGTGGGTACAAATCGTCGACGTAATGATAGGATCCGCGAACGCGCCGGGCGCAGTCGTCACGGCGGCGATATCGGGCACGACCATGACCGTAAGCGCTACCGCGTCGGGAACTGTGGCCATAGGGCAAACCGTGACCGGCGTCGGCGTCTTGCCCGGTACGCTGGTGACCGCGTCGGGCGGCGGAGGTGCGTTCACCGTGTCAAAGGCACAAACGGTATCGAGCCGGACGCTTCGCCTCGCTACGCCCGCCGCAGCCGTCGTAAGCGCCAATATAGACCAAGCCCCCGCAGTGTCGGACGACGACATAAAGGTCACGGCGATATGAGCGAGGAAGCAATCGCCGAATATGCGATAGGCGAAAGCCCCGCCCCTCCGCCCGACGAGGTGCGTGCGCTCGACGCGTTCGACGCGGCGCAAACGATCATCAGCCAATACGCTAACAGCCCGGTCATTTGCGCCTTGATCACAAGATTTGCTGAAATGATCGACCCGACCACGAAAATCGAGGCGTTTTTCGACCTCGTTTTCGACCTCAATACCGCGCAAGGTCATGGGCTTGACGTTTGGGGCCGGATCGTCGGCGTTTCGCGCGTCTTGAATTTGCCTGTTGCGGGCGAATATTTGGGCTTTTCGCAGGCGTCGGACGCCGAGCCGTTCGGCCAAGCCCCGTTTTTCAACCGCCAAACGCTAACGACGAATTTCGCATTATCGGACACCGCGTTCCGGCGGCTGATATTCGCCAAGGCGCTCGCCAACATATCGGACGGCTCGATACCGTCGATCAACCGCATTTTAGCCTTGCTTTTTGGGCAGTATGGCAATTGCTACGTCACCGACGGGCGCAATATGACCATGACGTACACGTTTGGCGACACGCTCGCGCCCGTCGACTTGGCAATCGTGTCGCAATCTGGCATACTGCCCAAACCGGTCGGCGTAACGTCGGCTATCGTTCAACTCTAAGGGGCTGCGTGTGAAGCTTTCAGACATTCCCGAACGCTTCCCTATCCCCTTTGCGAACGGGGCCGGGTCGGGCTTTATCCGGTCAATCCCGACCGCGTCGCAAATCGGCATAACCGACGGCGCGGCGTCGTTACAGGACGGTTTCGTCCCTTTGAATTTCGATCCTATCGCGGCGGGGGGCATCCCGCCCGCAGGCGAGGACTTTAACGGTATCTTGTTTCGGGTAACCGGTTGGGCGCGGTGGCTGGCGGCGGGGGGAACGGCGACATATAACGCGCCGTTCGCCGCAGCTATTGGCGGTTATCCTAACCGGGCGTTTCTGGCGTCGTCGGTCACGGCGGGCCTGTTTTGGGTATCGACCGCCGACGACAATACGACCGACCCGGACTCCGGCGGCGCGGCAAATTGGGTAGCGCTCGCGCCCGCCGCCGCCAGCCTTGCCGAGGCTCGCGCGGGAACTGTGACCACAAAGTACATCAACCCGAAAATTCTAGCCGACATGCGCGCGACTATCGCCGAGGTGCGCGCGGCGGTCGCGGTCGACCGTCATGTGACGCCCGCGTCACTCTTGCTTCGCAATTTTGCGAGCGGGGGCTGCTACGAATTGCCCGGCGGTTTCAAAATTCAAGCAACGCCAGCAACAGCAAACGGAAACGGCGATACGGTCGTCGGATGGCCGGTCGCTTTCGAAGCGGTCGCATATGGCTGGTTTAACGGCAATAATCCGTCGATCAGTGCTCAAGATAACGGCCCCTATGTCAGTGTCGCGGGCCTTACGACCGCAACGCTCCGCAGCGCGCAAGACGGGCCTATATCAGGAACTTTGTTTGGGATTGGGATATGACGAAAAAACAAAAGCCAGCGCCGACACCTAAGAGCGGCAATCAATCGCCCCCGCCTCCGCCGCCGCCGTCACAGCACGTATGATTGCAGCGAATACCCTGGCGTACATCGCCGCGTTGTTCGTGCTCTTGCTATGGACGCGCGAACGCCCGTTAGTTGCGGCGATGCTTGCACTAAACTGGCTTGTCTGCGAAATTCTAAAGGGCGCAAACGGCGGATATATGCCGTCTTATTCGTTTATGCTCGTCGACTTTTTGACGTGCGCGGCCTTGATCGCAACCGCCGAACGGCGCTCCGATTGGGCGGCGATTGTTTTCTATCCGTTTATGATCTTAAATAACGGTACTATTCAAAATGAGTTACTGCTAAACGCGATGGCATGGGGGCAAATCCTCGCGGTCGCAATTTGGGGTAACCTCAATGATATTAGAAAGCTGCGTCGCCATATTGCTTTGCGAAATTTTATTGCGTTTAATCGCGAAACGGAGAAAGAGTAATGCCGCCCGTGATTGACGTATGGTTACACGCCGCAGCGACCGCTTGCCTTATCGCCGCAGTTGTCACGGTGACGTTATGGATTATCGGGCCTCGCGGGCCGAGCAACCGCGCGCGCATGTACCGCGCCATATGGGCGCTCGCGGCGCTGGCGTCGATCCCGGCGAGCGCGGTCGCGACATTTGCGTTTCCCCCCGACGTATCGACGTTGATCGCTTGCGCGGTCGCGACGAGCGCGACATGCTTTTACTCCGCGTTGACGCTGGCGACCGCCGCACAAAGCGCGCACCCGCGACAAAGTTTTGTGGCGGCTGCGGTCATGCTCGTTTTTGCCGTTGCGGTGTCTCTAACGGGGGCGCTGACATGATCGGTCAAACAACAGTCATCAAAGTCGCGTTAGTGGCGGGGGTTGCCGTTAGCTTTTCCTCGGTCGGCGGCGTGATGGACACAAAACACGCGGTCGCGGTATTGCTCGGCCTTATCGCGGGCTTTGGTTTTCGGCTTTCGGTTGTTGTGCATCGCCGCGACGACGCCAGCATATTGCGCGAACTTGTGATTAACGCGCTTGCGTTTCTCGCTAACTTTTTCCTCGCGGCGACGTTGACGACGACGCTTGCGGGACAAAAGCCCCCGGCGTACACCGCAATCGCCCTTGTGGCTGTTTTGATCGCCGCAACCGGGACGACTGCGCTACAGTTGGCAAGTGCTGAATTTTTGAAACGGGTATGGGGAAAACGAAACGATGATTAGTATCGAGGAACATGCCCGCGTCGGCAAAGGCGGAGCGTTTGGCGGACAATACGACCTCGTCGGCGAGCCGGAGGTGGTACAGCCGCTCTTGTCTTTGTCGAGCGGCGCGGTTTCCAGCGCGGCGACGCAGCATACTCTTGTGCGGTTTTATATTCGACATGCGCTCGGCGCGCATATGACGAGCGACGGCAGCACGCCGTCGACCGCAAGCCGTTTTTACGGGCCTGGCGAGTATTTCCGTACGTTCCCGGTCGGGACGGTACTTAAATTCATCGCGGCGGTCTAAATGGCCTTTACCGGCTTTAATTTTCGGTCAACGCTTGGTTACGTCACCGATACGCAGCCCGCCGGGTACGGATCCGTTTGCGCTTTTGTCGGGGCGGGCGCGTACTCGTCGGGGGTCGGTTTTGGCTATCTATCGTCGTCACCGACGGCGACCAACCGTAGCACGACGGTCGACGCGCGTATCGCAGGCGACCACACGCTTTCGAGCATGTTGTTTCAAATGCGGGTCGACATGCCCGCCGGTAACTACAAGTTTCGTTTTGCCGCAGGCGCTACCGGCGTCACCGCCGCCCATGACGCGTTAATATGGGACGGCGGCTGCGTCGACGGCGCGACGACCATTTCGACAAGCAACCACACAACATATGCCGCCTCGACCGCGTTCGCACTAAACCGCTATACGATATTCGGGACGAACCTTTACAAGGCGACGACCGGGGGCACGACCGGGGCCGCCAGCCCGCCGACGCATACGAGCGGGACGGCGACCGACGGCACGGTCGTATGGACTTTCATAAAATCGGCTATTGCCCGTTTCGTCAATGCGAGCGTCACGAGCGGTAGTCAAATGGACGCGACAGGCGCAATTCACACGAATGCTAATTGGCCTGCGAACAACGCCCAAAGCGCGCAAGTTACCGTTACGGCGGGCTTTGTCACGATCACACGCGGCCAAACGGCCAACTTATCGCTACGCCATTTTGCGTTCGATCCGCAGTCGACGCCGTTACAGCCGCTCGCCTTGTTTGACGAGTTTGGCGGCGCTCTAGGATCAAGCTTCACTGTCTTTGCGGGGCAACCGCCGGGCTATCAAGTCTTGCGTGTGACGGCGCTCGCCGGGGCTGCGTCATATGCGCTTAGCGGCGACCTCGCGACATATTTCGCGCTGCAAATGGTCGACGAGGTTCAATGGGTTGTGCAATCGACCCGCATACCGGACTCGGTAACGTCGGGAACATTGACGATCACACAAACCGACGCCAGCCCGCTGATATCGGGAAGCCCGTTCGTTAACGACTACGCGGTCGCGGTGACCTCGTCGGGGGGTCGCTCGACCGATACGACGCGCGTCGAGGGGCTTCTATCGACGCAGGCTAGTTTGATCCTCGCAAGTGTGATCGACGCACACGCGGGCATATGGCCGGGCGTAACGCGGGCGTCCGTACCGCCGGGTAACGTCTTTCAAGTTTCGACCTCGGCGGAGTTTGTCGCGGCATGGAACGGCATAACGCCGGACGGGTCATCTAACTACTGCATTGAATTGCTCGACGGCGGATCGTTTGCGAGCAATGTCAATTTGAATAGCAAGAATTTCGGCGCTGGCGGGTTGCTCGTAACGACCGCGCCTGGTCACGATCCTGAATTTAATCAAATCTCGACGAATAACAATATCGTCGTGCGCGGGCTGCATTTCGACAACATTAAGCAACCTATGGCCCCGGCTGGCGGCGCGTTTTTTGCTTGGCGTTTCGGCCCCTATAACGGCACGTTTGCCAACCGCTTGAAATTTACGAACATTCGCGCCGGGTACATGTACAAATCGGGCGCGACCGAGCCGCAAATCTCCGACCTTGCCGCGCCGGGCGTCGGCAATTCGACGGCTTGGGTATCGGTCGACCATGCCGAACAACTCATTATTCAAGATTGCGTCGGCGACGGCACAAGCCAAATGATCGGTTGCTCCGGTGCGCGGATCCTTCACATAAAGAACGTCCGCAACATGCGGGGCACCGACGATTTTATGGCGCTCGCGATACAAAAAGCCACGGTTGACGCGCTAGGTATTTTCGCCGACGACAATCTCTATTGGCTTATCGAGGACTTGGTATATGACCGCGAACTCGATTACGCAGGCTTTTCGACCGAGGCGCATCGCGACTTTATCCAATTACGCCCGACGCTCGACGGGTCGCCGTACGCAGCCCAACGCATATTTGCCAAGACTCCGCGTAACTGGCAGGTCGGCGAGTTTTGTTTCACGACCGAGGGCCGCGCCTATGTTGTCGCGTCGATCACGACCGGCGTAGCTGGCGTTGCGCCCCCGACGGGCACCTCCGCCGGTCAAGTCGACGGCGGCGTCACATGGAACTATGCGGGCGTGTACAACCGCACCCGCTCGGCAAACCTCGTTTTGCGAAATTGCGTTATGCTTTCGTCGCGCGACCAATCGGCACAAGTCGCAAACGGTCAATTTTTGCTTGACAGCATAAACGACTACGGCGTCACGCCGCATTCGCTAAACGTATGCGCGTACAACAATATCGAGGCAAGCCCGGCGACCTATGGGATAACGCTTAATCACACGGGGCTTATGTGCGCGGAGTACAACGTGCTCGCGGGCGCGGACAAGATGTTGTCGGACTACGGCATCAATAGCGGCTTTGTGCAATTCACCGGGGGCGGCGGTCGCCTGCTATCCCGTAAGAATATCGTGCAAACGGCGAGCACTGCGGACTCCGGCCTCGTGTCGAGGCAAGGCGACGTGATAAGCAGCTTCAAAGCCGCCACGACGACCCCGCCTAATGCGGTCATGGTCGGGCCGTTTACTAAAGTAAGCGGGCCTATGCCGTGGCAATACTCGCTCGTACAAGGGCCGTCGGTTACCGCCGACGCCGTTCGCTCCGACATGCGCGCAAAGCTTGCCGCCTTGTCGGGCGTCGACGCAGGCTATCGCGCGCCGTCGTCATCGGTCGCCACTGGCGGCCTTGTGCGCTCTGGCTTTGGTTTCGGCTTTGGCTTTCGTTTCTAGCGTTCATCCCAACGCAGCGCGCCGTTGCTCGGTATGGCAATAACGTCGTACATGGGCGGTCGACCGGCGGCCTTGTCCTCGCGGTTGCAGTGGTCGAGGTATCGGGTATATTCGGAAAACGCCCCGGCGACCGGATCGCTCGACCCGCGACGAGCCGCCCATGCGAGCATGTACGGCATTATGACCCGGCCCCGCTTCGCCATTCGGTTATAGAACGCGCTGCGGCATTGCTGACCACAATAGCGGCTTTTTCGGGGAACGCTCGCGCCGCAGTTGGCGCATAGAAGCGTAACGGGCGTTTTAGGGGTCGCGTGTGACATGCGTCTTGTTACGAGCCGTTGACGGCGGTGTCAAGCCTTGCGGTAGCGCTTGCCTCGCCAGCCGCCAGCCGCGCGCACGGGCCAACCCGCGCACCACGGGGCCATTCGCCCCATAATCGCCTCAAATACCGCTATCTGCGGGTCGGGAACGCCGGGCGGGGTCGCGGGTCGTTCGGGCACCTCGGCGACGATCTCGTCGTACACATGCAAGACGACCGCAAAGCCCGCCGCGCGCAAACCGAGGATAGCATATCGCAATATGTCGTGCGCAATGGCTTGCACGATATTTTCTGTCAATCTTGACCCGTATGTCGACATTCTAACCCAACCGAACGCGCCGTACTTAGCGTTGCTGTTCCATGTGCTATAGGTGATCGACAACTCGCCCGGCGCGGCGTATTCGCGGGTCGACGGCTCTAGGCGCGGCTCGTGGTACGTCAACTCTCGACCCGACAACAGCCGCACGATAAGGGCGTCGCCCCGCATGAAAAAGGCAATCCCGGCATGTTCGAACGTATGGCCGGGGTATTGAATTGCGTTAACTGCGGCCCCTTCAAAACCGTACCGCTCGGCGTAACCATCCCAAGGCTTCCCGCGCCATTGACCGCCCCATAATTCGACGATCCGGGGCGACGCCTCTCGCCAGGCTAAAATCAACTCTTTGACTTGCGCGTCGCTGAAATTGTCGGTGCTATCGAAATTGCGCCAGGCGCTTATCCAACCGCCAAAGCCCAGCCCCAACTCCGCGACCTTGCCTATCTTTTGCCGGTCGGGGTGATGCTCGCCGTTCGCGGCGGCATACGCCTTGTAAGCCTCGACCGAGCCGCCGGTTATGCGGGCGGCGCTCGCTAGATAAATGTCCTCGCCAGCCATGAACGCGTCGATCCGCCATTGCTCGCCCGCCAGCATGGCCGTAACGACCGCCTCGATTGCGCTATAGTCGCTTGCCATCAACTCGCGACCCGGCCCGCCGACGAATAGCGACCGAACGCAGCCCATGATTGCGTGAACGGCGTCGCCGAAAAAATACTCGACAAGGTCGAGCGAGCGCGCCGACATAATGTCGAGCACATAATCGGCCATATCGGGCCGCCACTGCAAACGAGGCGACGACGGCTTGACCTCGCCGCACCACGGGCAAACGTCATGCTTAGGGGCGTACGGCCTGCCACAAGAGCATGTGACTAGCTTCGGGCCGTCTTTGGGCATATTGAGCGGCTGCGCCCCTTCGCCCGTAGGGCGGCCCGTGCGCGCGCCGTGATGCACCATTAGATTGCGGAGCCGGTCGTCGCGCGACGCCATGTTTTCCATGCTAAACAGTTTTTTGACGCTGGCGGATCCGATAAGGTCGCGAATTTCGAGAACGCGCCGAACCTCCGGCGTCAAGTCTTTGCGGGCAAGCAACGCCTCTAGCGCGTCGGCGTCGAGCGAGTACGCCCGGACTCCGCGCGCCGCCAGCCAACCCTTCAACGCCTCTAGCTGCGTCGGGTTTAGGCCGTTCGTTATCTCGCGAAACTCGTCACCGTAGCGGGCAAGCGCTTGGTTTAGTACGGCGATGCAATTGCGGACGCCGTCGCGGTCGATAGCAAGCCCCCGGTGATTGCACTCTTGATCAAATAGCCAAAATTCGCGCTCGGCGGCGGTCATGGGCGGCATTGCCGCGCTCGCGCCCATTTCGGTCAAGACGTCGTCGTCGCAATATTCGTAAAGCCGCTCGGCGTCGACCGGATCGTCGGCGGGCGTTATCCAAAAACGCGGGTCGCCCTTGGTCGGCTTGCGCGGTACGCTAAACTTGTCGAGCAATCGCTTGCCGTCTTTGTTCTTTCGTACCGCCAGCCCCAAAACGTCGCCGAGGTCGGCGAGCGCGCCGGGGTACGAATTGACCCGCGCGGTCGCGGCGCTGCAATACCATTGCTCTGGTCGCGGTATAGGGAAGCCGTAAAGCCGACTAGCCACATGTTCGATTATGAGGCGTTCGAACATGCTATGGTGCGCTTCTATCGCGCCGCCAGACAATATCCAATCGACTAAGTCTTGCGGGACGGGTTGACCCGGTTGCCAGCGTCGCAAGCCGCGACCGTCGGGCAAGTCATATGAAAGCGTCAAAATATCGGTTGTCGGGTGCTCGGCGTAGGCTGCGGCCCCAATGACCGGCAAGCCTTTTTTGTTTTGCGCCGCACCGGGCGGCCCCTCCAATTTACCAAGCGCGGCGTTCCAAAAATACCCGGCCTCGCTCTTGGTTTCAAAGTCAAGTGTCGCTTTTGCAATCGGGGCATTCATGACGACCGCCCGAACATCGCCAGCCGACTCCGTTCAAACCTTGTGAACTCGGCGCAAGTTTCGGCGCGGGCTTCTCGCATTTGTCGCATGTTATCCCGATTACGTTGCTGGTCAATTCGCAGCGAATTACCGCCATGTCGTCAATCCCCTTTGTGCGGCCCGCCAGATACGCGACGGGCCGCACCGTGACCTTACACGGTCACGCCCCCGAACTGTTAGGCCGTCATATACCCGTGCTCGACAAGCATCGCGTCCGTCCATCCGGCTTTTATCATGGCGTCGTACGTTTGCCCGTTCGCTTTGGCGGTCATCGTCTTAGCGCCAGGCATAAATCCCGCATATGGGGGCGGAGGCGGAGGGCTAGAAGGGGATATCGTCGTCGATGTCGGGCCAGTATTGAGGGCCGCGCCCGGCGCGACTAAAGGGGCCGTCATATACCCGTGCTCGACGAGCGTCGCGTCCGTCCATCCGGCTTTTATCATGGCGTCGTACGTTTGCCCGTTCGCTTTGGCGGTCATTACCGGGCCGCTCGTCGCAGGCGGCGGCGGGGTCGTCGCACCCGGAGGCGGCGGGGGTGCTGTCGTCGCGCCCGGAGGGAGCGGGGGCGCAGCGCCGCCAGTCGGCACAGTCGACACGCCGGGCGGCAAGTAAGCAGGCGTTGCAAGCCGTGTGGCTACGTCCGGGCCGACGACAATCTCGTCACCGACGCCAAGCCATTCGAATATGTCGAGGTTCATGTACAAGCCGGGGTTGTCGTTATTGTTGTTCCCCGACGCCGTGCCCGAAATTCGGCACCAGTCGCCGCGCTTGATCGCTCGCATTTCCGGCGTCAACGTGTCCCATACGTTCGGGCCGGACGACCGGACGACTTTGCAAGCGTACCCGCTCGCGAACGAAACAACCCAACAGCCCGCAAAACCGTCTTTGCTGGCGTTGCTCTTGCCGTTGTCGTCGTACCCGTCGCCGTCTTTGATTTTTATCGTAAATTTCGGGCTTATGCATATGTCGCCGAGAAACTCGACGCCGCGTATCGGGAACAAACGACCGTTAGCGGGCGGCGCGGCGGGAAATAGGTGCGGCCATGTCGCACGGGCAAAGGGATCGACTTTCGCGAGAAACGCCGCAAATTCTTGATTGGGCGCGCCGTTGATAAGCTTGGGGATCGCAATAGCGACAAACATTTGCGGCGACGGTTGCCCGATATTCGGGCCGCTTTTGACCACACGTAGGTTGCCGTCTTTGTCTTTCGTTTGCATTTCGAACGGGTCGCCTTGTACCCAACGGCCCGCTGGCGTAAGCAATTCTAGCTTTTCTGATCTAGCCACGATTTTATTTCCTCTTTAGTTGTCGCCGCATGTCGGCGTCGGTGAAACGTGCGAGCGTCAACGCGCCGCTTGGCGATATACTCATAGCTTGAATGACGGCGTCGTCAACCCCTTTTGCGCGGGCTTGTACCGGCGTTATAGGTTCGGGCGGTTTCATCAACTCGACGCCGTACATGTCGCCGAGTGCCGCGACCTCGTCAACCGTGACCGTCCATTTTGCCCGGCCTTTTGCGTATTCGGCTTTCCAGCCGGGAACGTCCGTTCCCCTTCGGATCGTCTCTAGCCCCTGTTCTTCTAGCCCGGTTTTCAATGCACCGAGCCTCTTTATGGCGTCGTCGACAAGCGCAAGCTGTTGCCCTAGTTGCGCGGGGGGTAGGGCGAAAAGCTGCGGGGCATGGGCGACGTCGATAGCGATACCGCCAGCCATATGCAAAGCGGCGCAATCGGCCCGACCCCGGCAATCCCGACAATGCGCCCCCGTTCGCATGGGCGCGCCCGTTGTGGTCGCCTCGACGGCTGCGTCGCGCAACCTATCGCGGTATTCGATCAATTCCTCGCCGTCTAACTCCCAATAGCGCACGGGGCCGGACGGGTGATAGTTGCGCGGTTGATAAAGCGAGAGCGCAAATTGCCAACGCTTCAAAGCGCTATTGTCGAGGCCGAGCGCGTCGACGACGCCGCACAAATAATCGAGCAATTGCCAGTTTTCAAAAACGTCGACGTACCGGTGACCGTACTTAAAGTCAGATAGGTGAATAGTCCGACGCACCGGGTCGACGAGGTGCGTGTCGGGCGTCCCCGTGTTTAGCAAGTGGACGCTCGCAATCGTAACGCGGTTTTCGATATGAAACGTCGACCCCGGCGAAGCGTTAGCGACCAAGCGCAGCATGTCGGCGACGTAGGCGTCCGTCCCGTCGATCATGTCTTGATCGACGACAACGCCATTTGGCGCTAATTCACCGACCGCGACCGAACGACCGCCAAGCCGCTCGGATGCAACCCAATGCGCCGCCGTCCCTTCCCGCGCTTTTTCGCTATCCTCTTGCTCCGGGTACTGCGCCTCGACGGTAGGGGAAGCCGGGCAACCGCCCGGCCCCCATATCCCCGCGCTGCTAGGCGCGAGAAACGCATGGTCGATCCTACTCATTCGGGCAACAGCGCTTCAAACGACGGGATAAGGTCGGTACGCTTGGCGAGGTCGCGAATAGTGCCAAGACCAAGGTCGACGCAAAATTGCGTTACCTCGGCGGTCGTGATTTTGCCCGCGCTTTGCAGATTGACGACCTTTTTCATAACCGCAGCGAACGGCGAAATATCGGTTGCTGCGGTCGGTGGCGGTGGTGGCGGATCGCCTGCGGTCGGTGGCGGTGGTGGCGGTACGTCGGCGGTCGGCGGTGGCGGCGGTACGTCGGCGGTCGGCGGTGATGGCGGATCGCCTGCGGTCGGTGGCGGTGGTGGCGGATCGCCTGCGGTCGGCGGTGGTGGCGGGGCGGACATGACCGCCCGCAACTCGGCCTCGACTTGCGCGACAAGCGCCGGGTCGACATTGCGTTTTGCGCGCCATGTGCCGTCCGCGTTCAAGACGGCGGTCGACGCGTGAATGCGCGGGTCGTGCGGCAAGCCGTTTTTGTCCAGTTTAACGCCGGGCGGTGCGACCATATTGCCGGTCGGCCCCCCTTGCCCGGCGTCCCCTTGTTCGCCTTGCGGCCCGCGAACGTCCGTTACTACGGTCATCGCCGCGACCTCGTCGGCTGCGGTCATGCCGTCGTCACCGACGGGCGGCGGATAAGCCGCCCGAAACGCGTCGACAATCGACGGCCTGGACGGCGCTTGATCGTACGACGAGAGTAGCGCAATAAGCGCGCGACGATCCTCGGCGGTCATTTCCGCCGTGTTAATCTCAATATGCATGATGTTCCCTTTTCGTGATTGACGACGCGCAAACTAACTGCCATTGACGACGGCGTCAACTACTAATTTGCGGAGATACATCATGGTCACGATTGAAATTAGAGGCCCGCGCGGATCCGGCAAAACGACGGCGCTTCGCATTATCGCCAAAGCGCTCGCGCAATACCAGCCGGGCCTCGACATAACTTTATTTGACGAGGACTATAAAAGCCGGGGTCGACCCGTCCGGGCCGTCGATCCGTCCGGGTTGCTGCAACCGTGCAAAGTGTCGGTTGTCGACAGGGGCTAAGCGGTGCAAATTAAAAACGGGCATTTCCTGCTAGGCGATTGCTTTGACCACATGGGGGCGATTGCCGACGGGTCGGTCGACATGATCCTATGCGACCTGCCATACGGGACGACGGCTTGCAAATGGGATGCGGTTTTACCGTTCGACCGCCTTTGGCGAGAGTACCGCCGCGTCGCCAAGCGGGGCGCGGCAATCGTCTTGACCGCCGCGCAACCGTTTACCTCGGCGCTCGTTATGAGCAACCCCGGCGAATTTCGATACGATTGGATTTGGCGAAAAAATACCGCCACGGGTCAACTTAACGCCAAGAAACGCCCCCTAAAGAACAAAGAGGACGTGCTTGTGTTTTGCGCCGAAACGCCCCCATACTACCCGCAAGGGTTGATTTACGGCCCGCGCCCGACACGCAACGGGCACAGCAGCGGCGGCGAAACAACCCCCGTTTACCGCGTCAAGCAAGGCGTTCAAGAGTGGTCGAATTGGCCTAAGCAAGTGCTCGATTTTGACACCGAGCGCGGCTTTCACCCGACGCAAAAGCCCGTTACGCTGTTCTCATATCTCGTCGAAACATATAGCAAGCCCGGCGACCTCGTGCTCGACAATTGCGCCGGTAGCGGGACGACGGCGGTCGCTTGCGAACAAAC